>OLVZ01000539.1_pt1 | contig 36179 bp, 25 predicted proteins | sample 1673341 | NCBI WGS metagenome assembly OLVZ01 (sample SAMEA3178944, study PRJEB25190) | human gut metagenome | biome: human gut; feature: human-associated habitat; material: faeces | place: Austria | collected 2013 | reverse complement strand
CGAGGTTATGTTTTGGGAACCCCAAAACGCCTCGCTCCACCATGAGGGCGGAGATATTTTGCTCCCAATGGTCGCAGAAAGTGAGTGTACCAACTGTAAACAGTATATCGAATGACAAGCATACATGAACAGGACAAGAAAAAGGGCGGAAGACCACCCACAGGCAGGGTTCGCAAGCTGTCGAAGTCTGTCACGGTGAAGTTCTCAAAGCCAAGCTACGAGGCATTGAGACTGAGGGCGAGAAAAGCCAACCGCAAGTTGGCTGAGTACATCCGTGAGTCTGCCTTGAACGGCGAGGTGGTCAGCGGACACAACACAGAGACGGTTGCCATTGCCAAGAACCTCATCGGTATGGCGAACAACCTCAACCAACTTGCCAAGCTGTCGCATCAGAGAGGTTTCCATGAGACCCATGTATATGTGGTGGACTTGTTGAGAAGATTGAAAGCAATCCTTGGCGAGTATCGCCAAGCAAGTTCTAAACCGAAGCCAAGCAGTATGGGCAGAAAGGAGGATACCACATGATAGGCAAGCTAAAGAAAGGTGCATTCTTTGGTGGTTGCGTCCGCTATGTTACAGGCAAGGACGAGGCTAAAATCCTTGCTTCCGATGGTGTTTTGCTCGGCACGAATGCCGAGATGACGCAAAGTTTCGAGCTACAAAGGCAACTAAATCCAAGGATTAAGAAGCCTGTGGGGCACATAGCTTTGAGCTTCAAGCCCGAGGACAAGCCACGTTTGACGGATGAATTCATGGCTAAGATAGCCCTTGAATACATGCAGATGATGGGGATAAAAGATACTCAATTCATCATCGTAAGGCATCACAACACCGACAATCCACATTGTCATATCGTGTATAACCGCATCAATAACGAGGGCAAACTCATATCAGACACCCACGATTACAGGCGTAATGAGCAAGTGACCAAGGCTCTAAAATCCAAGTATGGATTGACTTATGGAACTGACAAGAGCAATACTAATACTCGCAAATTGCGCAATGCCAAACGAGCGAAATATGAGATTCACAATGCCGTCAAGGATGCATTGGAAGTCGCAGATAGTTGGCAGAAGTTCAAGAATGAACTTGCAAAACGAGGTATTCTCTTGGAGTTTGTCTATAAGGACAAGGAGCGGAGCAAGGTTCAAGGCATCCGTTTTTGCAAGGATGGATATAGCTTCAAGGGTACGCAGATTAGCCGAGACTATAGCTTTGGCAAACTGAATGCAAGATTTGAGGGAACGGAGAACCATGTATCAGCAAGAGCCATTTCTACTCAACAATATGAGCAAGGTAGTTTCAAGGACGAGCTGTTGTCATTCATGTCGGAGAGCAGCCAAAACCCATGGAATGGTATTTCTTCCATTGGACTTTTTGCTTCTGCCAATGCACAGACCTTTGAGCAATTCCCAGAGGATGAATCATCCAAGAAGAAAAAGAAGAAACGCAGAAGAGGCTTTAGCCTTTGATGCAAGTTACAAACCATTCAAACAACATAAGAAAGATGAAAGAAGAAATGTTAGAAGCCATCTACGGCACAGTTGAGAGATTGGAGCAAAAAGTCGATGAACTTTCTGCCTCACTAAAGAATACAGAGGCGGAAAGCACTCCGGTCTCTGTAAGTGTTGATACAAGCAAACTTGAAAAAGCTATTCTTGCTATGGCTGTAAAAGAAGGGGAAGCTATTGACAAATTGGTAAGATTAAGAGAGGCTATCTGTATCTTTACCGACCTTACCAAGAAAGAAGCAAGCAAAGATGAACAGCGAAGCAAACTCTTGTTTGATACCATTAATCAGGTGAAACAAGAGCTGAATGCCACATCAAAAAATGTGCAGGACAAACTTCACGCAATGGATAACACACCTCTGAAGAAAGTAGTGACTCATCGCTTCGAGCCAACTTCAAAGTATGTTCTTCTTTTAATTGGAGGCTTGGCTCTATCTCTTGTCATCTCCATTTGGGGCAATCTAACCCAATGGCGAGAACACCAAGATTGGGAGGAGGCAGACTTGAAGTATCGAGCATTGCGAATGGTACTGCCATCTGACGACCCGAATATTCGTTATATCGAAAAGTACTTCTCAGTACAACGTGATGATGATGTTATCAATAATGTTAGAAATCGTGTCGCAGTTTATGAGGATTCTATTCGCAGACACCATGAAATGGTTGAAATGGCTGCTTACAAGGATAGCCTTGCAAAACAATTAAACAAAGAAGCTAACGACATAAAAGAAAGGCTTAAAAAGTAAAAGAGCCTATGCCTATTTTCTTCCTTCTTACAATGTAATAGATTCTTAATGTTGATGCAATGATACTGCAACTAAAAAGCCGTACTTTTGCAGACGTAAACTTACATGACTTGGCTTTAATAGACCTCGACCAAGCTGTGCTATTATTGTAGAGGTTGCATAAGGAGTAAAAAATGAAGAAGTTTTTCATGGGCATGATTGCCGCTATTGTGTGTGGTACTGCATTTGCAGGAAACTTAAATGAGATTAAGGCTTCAGCAGTATCAGATGATGATCTTAGCTCATCTACATCAGACAAGATTGTATCTACTTTCTGGGGTTCAAAGGCTTCAACTAACGCAAACAATCCTTGCAAGGGAGCAACTATCAGAAAGTGCGGAACCATAGAGTCAAGTTTGGTGTCATTTGAAGACCAAACTTTGGTGATGCAGCAGGTAAAGGATGCTGATGGTAACACATTATTTACAAACAATTTCTTTGCTCCATCTTCCGTGTCAGAAACAAAGGCTAATATTAAGCTTGAAACAATGAAATTGGGTGGAACGTTCAAGGCAAATGTGGCAGAATGAAAATAAGGCATATTTTAGCACTCCTTTTCTTTATGTTTTGCACGAGCATATTTGCACAGGGGCGTGATTATATAAATGAAATGGAGCAGAACGACTTGCAAATCAGACAGAAGCCTAACACTGAAGGGCTTCTGTCTGATTATTTGCATTCAGCAAACATTAAGGAAGATACAATATTTGCAATTCTTTATAGTCCTGCTGAATGTTTTAGATGTGAAGCTGCAATTCCTGCATTTTATGATAAACTGAAACGCAATAATCCGAACAACAAGTTATTACTAATAACTGCATATGGGGATTCTAAAACAGCAAGTTGGTATAATTCTAAAAACAACTATAAGGCTGATTATTACATTTATGATACGAAATCAGTTTATAGCAACATCTTCAGTTTCAACTCTGAAGGAATGTACGGATTGTATATACTCAAATTAGTTCCAAAAGAAGGCGTGTTCGTCACAGGTGGACAATATACGGTCTTAGGGGCAGAGTTTGTGAAGCAGTTGGTACTTTGTAAAAAGAGAATTGCTCCTCACATGTATGAATTGGATAAGAAAGACTCATATAAAGAGGTGGCAGACCAGATTGCGATGATAAATGTTCCTATGCCAAAATGGAAACAAACGGACATCGAGGTCAACACGAAAGATGGAGTAGAAATATCATCAATATATGATATTCCCAAAATAGAGAATGGACACCTTTTTTTTAACGACATGCTGAACAATGGTATAATGCTGTTTAATAAAGAAAATGGTTTGTTTAAATTCAAGCGACTCTTCCAAGCAGACGAAGCGGAGAAAAAGAAATTTGTTTCCGTGCCAGATAAGGATTTCAGAAACTTAGTAAAACAAGGACAAGTCTTTTACATAGCATTGTCTGCAAATATGTTGGACTCTTCTCATATCGGAATTTCCTATTCCCTGCCAAAGATTCTTCGAGAAAAAGTAGGCAACGAATGGAACTTTAGCTTTTACAATGCCCCTGCTGTCTTGATACGAGACATCAACAATTATACGTCAGGCAAGATGATTTCACCAGATTTCGATTTGGAACATTCCAAGTATTTCTATCTTCACTTTGTGTTCGACTTGTTCAATAACAAATTATGGACAGGAAGCGAAAAGTTGACATGGCCTATGGATGGATTTGAGAAAGAGGATATTGTAGGACAGAAAGATTTAGACCCTTTTAATGGCAGCTTTTATAAGACCTTCAATCCAATAATAGCTTCTTTTCGTATCAATGACGGAAAGTGTGATGGACATTACGGCAAATTAGAGCGTATTCAAGAAAATAGCAGAACAGGCTATTATTATCTTAATAATGTATTCGCACATGAAGGAAAAACTTTCTTGTATGGAAATGGTTACACAGGAAAACTGTATGTGACAGATAGCCTTCATCTTGACAAATATAAGGTTTACATGGTGTTTGACACAGATACAGTTCCTATGATTGCACCAGACTCCACAAAATTTTATACGCATGAATATGGAAATCTGTATAGTTCTTACTTCACAAAGTGCATCACAACTGTAAAAATGGATAAAAGGAACATCTATTGTCTTTTAAAGCATGGTATGCCAAGGACAGACAACTTCCAAAAGGACAGATATTCCTTTGTCATCGTAAATAGAAAAAATGGGAAGACCAAGGAATATCCACTTCCGTCTGTTGCTCCTACAGAATACAAATGTTTAGGATATGGAATAAATGCGCAAGAAAAGCATTTCAACCCATTTATGTTTGTCAAGAAAGAAGATGGTAAGTACATAATAAGGATGTTGGAAATCTAAGCGTCATTATAGTTCTGATAACACCTAAAATTATCAATAAAGCTGTATCTCGACCTAAACAAGTCTTGATGCAGCTTTATTATTTTCGATTCACATCATAGGATTATGATATATAATTGAAATCAATAAGTGTAAGTGTTTGCATTCGTATCACGGAGTGAATATCCATTGTTGGATATTTTTTCTGTATTCATCTGTCAAGTCTTTGTATAAGTAACGTTGAGCTCTTTTACTCTCTTGACTAATAGAGAAAGCTACATCATATCGGGCTATTATGGTGTCCTTTTTATTCGTCATTAAATGAAATTCCCAATGTTCCCGACTTGGAAGAAATTTTTGCTCTGACTTTATTAAGCCATATTTTTCAGACCATTCTATTGAGTTTTTTTTTCTATATGGGCTTTCCATTGTTCTTCTTTTGCACTATTGAGAAGTGAAATTGTGGTTGCCGCCAATGACGATAATTTTCTCATGTAAAAATAGTATATGTTAGACGACAAAACAAGAGGATCGCACTCTAATTCCTTTTTTATCTTTTCTGCATTGAATATCATAAGAAAAATTTCAAAAAAGGACTGTAACAAGAATTTCTGAATTAGAGTTCTTGACACAGTCCTTCATCAGGGCAAAGAGAGTCTATCATATTTTAACCGACCTCTTTGAAAACATTATACTGTTAATAATCTTCCAATGCTTTACTTAAATCTTCTGCAAATGTATTTAATCCGACAATCTTGCCAAACGGGTCTGATACCGTAGGAAATACATTTATCAAGAGGTCATTTTGACAGATATAATCTATCATATAATTTTCAAAGTAATCAAGAGTAAATGCAGAATATTTGAAATTATTCCATTCTTTTTGACAGAAAGCCTGTGCATACTCTTTTGAAGACCATATAGGAAGAATATGTGCATTGTTATAATCTTGTATGGCAAAAAGTCCTTCTTCATCTACAATGGACCACATTGTTTCTGTATCGGCTATTCTTTTTAATGTGTAAGAATATCTAATCTCAGAACTACATTTATTAAGAGCTTCAAATTCTTTACTAGAAATGTAAAGCTTATTTAGATTTGTATTTTTTACCATTATTGTCATATTTATGTTGTAACTTATGATTGCTTTCTAACTGCAATTGAGTTTCTTTATACGAATACCCTTTCGCAGCTTCTTTTCCACGAGGATGAGCAAGAACCTTACCTTTCGGAACACGTATAGTCGAACGCTTTCCTCGTTTTATTTGATTTTGTTCTTGTTTTATCCAACCTTTATCTGCTTTACCCAATTTTGGGTCGTTGCCTAATTCCTTGAGTCGAGTTTGCTTACCAGATCTACCTTTTTTAAAAGATTTTTTGCATGGTTGGCATAAGCAGATTTTTCTATATTTTTTACAGTATTGACGCTCTTCTTAACATCCGAAGCTTTATCAAGCCCCTTTGCTACAGTAGCCCCTCCCTTCAAAAGTTTTGTGGAACCTGCTGGTACAAATGGCAGTAGAGTCGCAACCACATCTGCTCCTGCGTCAACCCAGTTTCCTTTTGCTGCATCATGGTTACCTGTAACATGATGATATACTGCCGCACCAACGTCATAAACAAGATTGCCAACATCCCAAATTGTTTCCCAAATTTGTCCATCGGAATCAAGCCTATTTATTGGATTATTGCCACAAAAAGCATAGGAAGATGATTGCAAGTCTAATTCGCTAAGAGGATCAACACTAATCCAAAGACTCAACCTTGGATCATAATACCTCGCACCATAGTAATACAACCCTGTCTCCTCATCGAATTCCTTCGCATTGAAAAGGTAAGGTGTATTCCAGATGTTGTTGCGCTCCTCAACGAACACTTCACCGAAAGGAACATACTCGATATGCTGCACCACCTCGCCGTCAAGGTTGGTGATGTAACTACTGCTACCCAAATGGTCTGGGTGGTAGTAGAACTGCATCTTCTCGTATGCGTCGCCTTCTTGGAAGTTGTTCTTTGCAGCTCTCGCTAAAGCTCGTGTCTGAGCAGCCTCCAAGCTGCCGTCATTGCAGCAGAAGCCCTTTCCGTCCACATAGTCGTTGTTGTCCTCGCCGTTGTACGGCACTGCAAAGGTTTCATAATTATCCTTAATGACCTGCAACTGTTGAGTATATTTAACCTTATAATCAACAGACAAGCCATCAGTCTCACTACCTGCATACTGGATGCGGCGTGGGTCTGAGCCGTAAGAGTCGAAGTCACCAATCTTGGAAACGACACGCTGACTACCAATATAGATGTGCTTGGTATAGCGTCCGCCTTGGTTGGCAACGAGATAAGGAGATACATAGAGTGAGAACTTGGCTGTATTCGTGCGACCTCCTGCAAACTCTGAGTTCACATAAACTTGGTCACTCTCACCTGATGTCTTCACCGTACGCTCACCGTCTGCATCATACCAATAGTTGGTCACAAAGCCGTTATCATCAGAAGCAAGGAGACGGTTCTCCTCATCCCATTTGAGTTTGCGCTCTGCGGTCTTCTCGTCAGCCATGCCATCCTTCTTTGTACGGCTTGTATTGACATAGACAAGATTACCGTTGGCATCATACTCATAAGCATGATTGTTGTTCACATTCTCGCTTTCTGAAGGTGTCTCCTCCGTTCGGTAGTTCACATCCTTCACATTGGCGAGTTGGAACTTCTTGCCTGTCTCTGTTCCATAGGTGTATGACAAATCATAACCTGCATTCAACGTACCGTTGAACTGCACATTGTTCTGCGTGAGAATCTGATGCTTCGTTGTGATACGGTGCATGTTGTCGTAACCCATCGCAAGAGTGTAGCTTGCGGTCTTGTTGTCTGCACCTGTATATGTACCAGTTGCACTAACAAGACGATAGAGGGCATCGTAAGTATAGTTATGCGCCATCTGTCCACCAGCCTTGCCACTCTGTGGCACTGATGCACCATTCACCACGCTGAGCACATTGCTCACCGCATCGTAAGTGTAGGCATTGTCCATGATGGTATTGCCACCACTGTTCACGGTGAGGTTCTGCAATCTGCGGCGCTGAGGATCATAGGTGTAGAAAGTCTCCGCACCGTTGCAATACTTCAAATATGTGCGCTGCTCAAACTTGTCATAGCCGATCTTGCTCACATAGTCGTAGCCGTAAGACTTATAGCCATGCACCTTTTCAAGCTGACCGCCGAGGTTGTAAGAATAGGTAATCTTCTCCTCGTCTGGATAAATCATCTCCAACAGGCGGTTGTGGCTGTCATAAGTCCATTGCGTCACATAGGTTGCTATCGCCTGGTTAGGCACAATCATCGTGCGGCGAGTCTTCGTCACCTCGCCCATCTTGCCATAGAAGTATTCAATGGCACCCGTTCCGTCCTCACGGAGCATCAAGCGACCGATGCGGTTCTGAGAAGCGTTGCGACCACCATAGTAATACTTCACATTGTTCTCCGGGTGGTCAGGATAGTTGATGCCTGTCAGACGCTGATAGTCGTAATCATAGGTGATGAACTTGCCTTCCTTTGCAAGGTTGGCAGTCTGCTTGGTAAGCACATTGCCGAGAGCATCATAAGTGAAACTGGTGATGCCGCTTGCAGGATGGTTCACCTCAGTACGGCGGTCACCCATGTCGTAAGTAGAGGTCGTTACATTGCCCTCCGTGTCAGTAACACGGACAAGACGCTGTATGCCGTATTGCTTGGATTTTATATGGAAAATGTTTCAAAGATATAAGGGAAGTATCCTCTGATAACCCCTGCTGAATTTTAAGGTGGTTTAAAACCTTGTTTTGTTGATACTTTCATATTGCTTTTATTTTTATGTTATAGCTAAAGAACGATTGGCTATTGAATTTATTGCGTTGATTTGCAGCATAATCAGAAAACGCACAATAATATGTCTAACATTTTTTCCATGTCTCACCAAGCAGAGATAACTTGGCGACACGCATATTCAAGTCATACACGTTTTTACGCCAAAGGTGTGTCTCTGCGTTCCTGCTCTCCATCCTGCTTCTGTCGCGCCATTCAAATAGGTCGATTACTATGGTACATCCTACGACGATGGTGACAATCGTTATGCCAAAAACCATCCATCGGCAGACATGCCCGGTCTGTTTCTTGCGTTCCATTTTGTTGCTGATTTTTTATAATTCTACTACATTTTGATATGATTTAATTTGTTTGAACTGGCAAAGTTACGGTTGGAATGTCACAATCAAGAATTTTCGCAGCATTTATAACAACTTTTATGGAATAAAGACCTTTATGGGAATGCGATGAAGATGGAGAGGGTTGCAATCATACAATTGGGCATACAAAGACCTTTGTATAATATCTTATAAAAAGGGACTGTGCCATTTCACACAATCCCTTTTTGAAAGAATTTTAATTAGTCTATATTGACTTCAGCTTTATAGCTCTGATAAATTTCTCCTCTATTATTGTATTTAAATAGAAAAGCCGAAATAACAGGCGATCCATAAATGCCAACCATTTTATCTTTTGGTAGGATGTCGCATCTTATCATTCCTTTATATGGCTCCGAAAAATTTGCTATATACATACAAGAATCACAAGTTTCAGGACCGAATATAGATAATAAAGCTTCAGAATATGTTGGAGCGTTCCAAATAAATTTTTTCTCTATTCGATAAGACCAGAGAATTTGTTTGGTCTGAGTATCAACCATATCTGAAAAAATATCCCAATCAAGATCATAAATCGAATCTGAAACACACAGTTCTTTTGAATGGTAATAAACTTGCAGAATATCAAATGCCATATTTATAGCTCTCTGCTCATTTTTATTACCATAAATGATATTCTGAGCTGCTATCGTCAAAGAAGCCCCCAAAATGCACATCAAAAAGAATATTCTCATAATGATTCTCATTTTGTTTTAATATAATGAGCCTTTTTCCCCATGGAACTATTGTACTTCAACGAAGTTAAAGCCGATTCATTAAAAGGAATAATATTACCTTCTTTTGTATGGATCGCTTTATAATTTAACCTTTCTCCATAATTAAACCCTTGTTTGTTGAGTTCATTGCGGATTATATTCATGTTATCAACAACTGGTCCAGTTCCAAAAAGTTCTGTAGAATCATGATAGTCTCCACCTATTGTTGTATGATGAAGTTCATGTAAGAAGGTCATGCCAAAACCAAGCGTATTGCCATCTACACCAACAGCACCTTTAACCATGTTACTGATTTGCTCAAAACTGAGACCTATTTGAGTTCCAGATGTAACAGTACGTTTAGCATGATAGGATACTTCTATCTCGGTTTTGTTGTCAATCATTTTTATCAAGAAATTCCTTGCAGTTTTACTTCCTGCATCTATTTCTTTTCCTTTTTTGTTGGTAATCTTATTAACAATAGGTTTTCCTTCATCATTTTTAGCATATTGCAACTTGTTATCCTTGTCCAAACTGAGTTGTAATTCCGTTTGAGAAGCCAAATCTTTTATTACAGACTGAGTTGTTGACAATTTAAGTTGTTCATCAGCCAAACGAACTTTTGTCATATCAATTTCCATACCTGTAGGATCTGTATATTTCAGCGGATTAGAAATAACATAACAATACGTTGACACATTGGAATATTTTTCCTCTTTGGGATCTATAGAAAGCCAAAGACTCAACCTCGGGTCATAGTACCTCGCCCCATAGTAATACAATCCTGTCTCCTCATCGAATTCCTTCGCATTGAAAAGATAAGGTGTATTCCAAATGTTGTTGCGTTCCTCAATAAACACTTCACCGAAAGGAACATACTCGATATGCTGCACCACCTCGCCATCAAGGTTGGTGATGTAACTGCTGCTACCCAAATGGTCTGGGTGGTAGTAGAACTGCATCTTCTCGTATGAGTCACCCTCTTGGAAATTGTTCTTCATTGCTCTTGCCATTACACGTGCCTGCGCAGCCTCCAAACTGCCATCATTGCAGCAGAAGCCCTTGCCGTCCACATAGTCGTTGTTGTCCTCGCCATTGTACGGCACTGCAAAGGTTGCATAATTATCCTTGATAACCTGCAACTGTTGAGCATATTTAACCTTATAATCAACAGAAAGACCATCGGTCTCACTACCTGCATACTGGATGCGGCGTGGGTCTGAGCCATAAGAGTCGAAGTCACCAATCTTGGAGACTACACGCTGACTACCAATATAGATATGCTTGGTGTAGCGTCCGCCTTGGTTGGCAACAAGGTATGGACTTACATACAACGAGAACTTGGCTGTGTTCGTGCGACCTCCAGCAAACTCGGAGTTCACATAAACTTGGTCACTCTCGCCCGATGTCTTCACCGTGCGCTCACCGTCTGCATCATACCAATAGTTAGTCACGAAGCCATTGTCATCAGAAGCAAGAAGACGGTTCTCCTCATCCCATTTTAGTTTGCGCTCAGTAGTTTTTTCGTCTGCCACACCATTCTTCTTTGTACGGCTTGTATTGACATAAATAAGATTACCGTTGACATCATACTCATAGGCATGGTTGTTGTTCACATTCTCACTCTCGGAAGGAGTTTCCTCCATGCGGTAGTTCACATCCTTCACATTGGCAAGCTGGAACTTCTTGCCTGTATCTGTACCGTATGTATAAGTAAGGTCATACCCAGCATTCAATGTTCCGTTGAACTGCACATTGCTCTGCGTGAGAATCTGACGCTTCGATGTGATACGGTGCATGTTATCATAGCCCATTGCAAGTGTATAGCTTGCAGTCTTGTTGTCCGCACCAGTATAAGTTCCTGTTGCGCTTACAAGACGGTAGAGTGCATCGTATGTATAGGTATGCGCCATCTGTCCGCCAGCCTTTCCACTCTGTGGAACTGACGCACCGTTTACTACGCTGAGCACATTGCTCACTGCATCGTAAGTGTAAGCGTTATCCATAATGGTGTTGCCACCACTATTCACCGTAAGGTTTTGCAATCTACGACGCTGTGGATCGTAGGTGTAGAACGTCTCTGCACCATTGCAATACTTCAAAGAAGCAAAATGTGTATATTCTTTGACTTTTCCTATTGATTTTACAGGAGGTTTATATCCTTGTCTTGATGATACATACATATGTTCTTATTTTGGGGTTATAATATAAGAGAACGAAGATTGATAAAGTTTATTGCTTGGGATTACATCATTTTGCAAATGAAAACACTATACGCTTGTGTCGGAAAGGTATATATGAGCTGATGGTAGAGTCATCATCAACAACAATGGCCCTGATTTGATAAACTCAGCAGGAATACTTGCTATTTTTTATGATGGGGTTATGTTTACAAATTTGAGATTTTCTGAAAAAAAGTCCTAATTTCTATGTTTCTCTTCTTGCAAATTATGGGATATTAAGGAAAATATCGTATCTTTGTCCCCGAATTGAGGCGTTCTTTGCATATTGCAAAATACAGAAACGAGCAGAAGTCCGCTCGTTTCCATATTGTTACCTATATAATATAGGCAAACGCCCAACTTCTTGATTTTCAGTCAAAGTCCAATTTAGAGCGAGTTACCAATTTGTAACCCAAGTTTGACCCTTTATCAAATCGTGAATTTCTTGCTGTCCAATGTCATATCTCAAGTTTTTATCGTTATTTGCCGGCAAAGATATTGACGTGCTGACTCAATTATCAATACAGGTTAATTGTTTCTTATAAAAAAATCACAAAAACAGAAGTTTTTTCCACCTGTGATAATAATTGGCACACCTTCATATTACTTTTGCCGCAACATTAAAGATACAGTTATGAAAAAGTCTTCAAAATATGAAAGCGCTGTAAAGGATGCGAAGACATTGGAATCCGTCATTCCGAAACAGCTTGCAGAATACACGACAAGGGCATTAAGTAAACTAAACGAAGCGCTTGGGGGCGATGTCGGTGGATATGTAGCAAACAGACTGCACATGAGCCATGAGGAACTGAGGGAAGCATTGGCCGCCGAGCAAATCGATGGTGTTGCATTGGCCATTTACAATATAGAGAAACGTGGACAGTCGGTAGTCATAGGCGACCAAACGGGTATAGGCAAAGGCCGACAAGCTGCTGCCATGATACGCTATGGACTGTTGTCTGGCTATCTGCCAATATTCTTCACCGACAGATATACCCTGTTCAGCGATATGTACCGCGACTGTAAAGCGCTTGGCATTAAGGAGGCACGGCCATTGGTGGTGAATGCAGGTGTGTCGGTTGTCGACTTTGACCATGTGGTTGAGCAGAAAGCGACATGTACGTCCGACGAGATATGGTCTCCCGCAGACGAAGAAGATAACGAAAAGTATGAGGCAGAGCGCATGGCGCTCTACCAGAAACAGTATGAGGTGGTCTACAAAGCTCCCAAGAAATCTGTCCTTCAAGAAATATTCATAAAAGGTGAACTGCCGCAGGATGCCTTCGACTATCTCATGATTACCTACTCTCAACTGAAAGATGCCAAACGAGACATGACACGTCTCAATTTCCTCATGGCGTTGTGCGAGCAACATCGTGTGCTGTTCATCTTCGACGAAGCCCACAAAAGCAGCGGAGTGAACGCTGGCAAAGCATCGGTTATCACGCAAGGCATAAACATGATTCTTGAAGAAACGCCACAGACGCAATGTGTATTCCTTTCTGCCACTTTTGCCAAGCGCCCGGAATGTTTGCTCACCTTCATGAGACGCACGACCCTGAGTGCCTTGGCTACAGAAAACACGCTCAAGGATGCCTTGCACTGTGGTGGAGTGCCCATGCAAGAATACGTTTCGTCTTGTTTGGCTGCAGAAGGACAAATGATCAGACGCGAGCACTCTGGCGAGGGTTTGCCTACACCAGTCTATACATATCTTGATGAAGACCTCGACGTACATGGTGAGCAGTTTGATAAGGTAATGTTCTTCTTCCGTGAAATAGTAAAACTCTCTGCAATGGTTCGCACAATGGTTAATCATGCCCTTATGTACAACGTGCTTCTACCCTTCAACTGCTATCCCACAAGGGCACAACTTTTCTATATCAACAAAGTGTTGTTACTTTCCTTGAAAGCGAAAAAGGTGGCGCAAGCCGCCATTGAGAATGTAAGGCAAGGAAGAAGTGTGGTGATTGGCATGAGCGACACGCTTGAGTGTATCGTACAGGACGTGACAGCGAACGAAGACGGATCCGTTCGTGGCGACATTTCTGCGTTGTTGTTGCGTTTGTTGGAAAAGACGGTTTGTGGAAGCGGCTCTACCAACAGTGCCAATCGACCTGTTTTTGAAATGGTAGAAGAATTGGAAGAAATGTCATTGAAGGCAGAAGCCAAAGAGATAAGCGAGTACTACACAAGTATCAAGCAAGATATAACCGAAGAGGTGTTTCATCTCCCCGTGTCGCCTATCGACGTAATACGGCAGCTGATAACTGCCGAGAAGTTTGTTGCGCCCAATGGTGAATACCTAAACATCCGTTTTGAGGAATGTACGGGGCGGGCACACCAACTGGATTATCTCTCACCTGAGGGCGATGACGACTTCATCAACGCTGTCATCGGGTCAAGAAAGAAGCGTCACTCTAACCTCATATTCAATGATTTCCAAAACAACAAGTTAGACGTTATTCTTATCAATGCCTGCGGAGCTATAGGTGCAAGTGCGCACGCCATTTCTACCACCGAGGTGCCAGAGGACCAAGTGCGCCAACGCAAGATGCTCATCGTGCAAAATGATCTTGACGTGAATATCGACTTGCAGAAACGTGGCCGCATCAACCGAACTGGTCAACGTGTCGACTTGCCTCCATTGTATGAGTACATCATTACGGCCATTCCTTCGGAGAAGCGCCTCAATATGATGCTCCGGGCAAAGTTGCGGTCGCTGAGTGCCAACACTGCCGCATGGCAAGACCAAGACCGTGAACAAGCCGACTTTGTGGACATTGATAACAAGTATGGCAATGAGGTGGCAAAAGAGTATTTGTCTGAACACACAGAACAAGCTGTGGTCCTCGACCTTACACGCAATGTGACAGCAAGCCGACTGCTCGCACGGAGTGCCATGCTAAGTGTGGCGGCACAACAGAGCATCGTAGACGACCTGATATCGGGCTATACGACGCTTGAGGCTGAACTTCGCCGAATAAACCAGTGGGACCTGGAACGTGAATTCCGTGATTTTGAGGCCGACTTTGTAAGGGAAGAACTTTTCACTACTGCCAAGACGAAGACAAGGCTTGGTGGGTGCTCATATCTTACAACCTATAAATGCAAGCAAAAGACGTTTCCGTATAGCTATGAGACAGTGACTGAACTTTGCCAGAAAGCTAAGGCGGTTTACGGAAATCCATATAAGGAGAACCCTGCCTTACAAAAACAGGTAAAAGATTATTATGCCCACCGAGACAAAAATGCCCACCGCCGCTTCAAAGCACGCTGCAAACTGCTACATGACGGTGCAAAACGCATATTGATAACATATTGTGGTGATGAGGAGTTGGCAGACACATGGTTGCAAAAAGCATGCACGCCTGTAGACAAATGGAGCTCGACAGAATTTGAAGATGTGAAAGAGCAGAAGCGTGCCAAGCGAATCATGCAGAAACTGGTTTCATTCTCTAACGAGTACAACCATCTGCTTGACGCAAAAAAGCAAGAGATGAAAAAATACGCAGAAGAAAGGAAAAGACTTGTCAAGGTATTGTCAAAAGCGGAAATAGGAAACGGATACGTCATCACTGAGAATGTGGAGGGCGAGGTAATGCCACAAGATAAAATTAAAAGTGTATTGACAGACATACGATTTGGTAAAGATGAACAATCCAGATTCCTTCCCAGTAAAGTGGAGTTTGTATTTGCATTGACAGCTGTACACACGGAAATTCGCATCAATTTGGTTCATAATAACAGTTGGAGTAATTACGATCGTCTTTGTGATATTTTTTCTTCAAGAGCTTGGCAGCCGAGCGTAAGCGTTTGGAACAAGGACATTGCGCTCTACAACAACAAGATTGTGGAGCGCAAGATTATCACCGGCAACATTCTTGGAGCATACGTTCATCCTGCCATCGCCGAACTGAAGCCTCGCTTCATATCCTTCTCGCTGAAGAAAAAGAAAGGTGGCAAGGCTCAAACGCAGATCGGATTACTCTTGCCTATGGACGAGTCGAAGGTAAGAAAAGCGTTAGACACGGTTTCCATTCCTCTACACGAAGGTTTCAAATATGCCACCAATACCAACACAAGTTATACGATAGCTGGCTTGGGGGTGAACTTCTCGTTAATGCCTTACAATGGTCCGATGTATGTAGTAAGCGTGAACGACAAACACTCCAAGGAGTTTGAAAAGGACAAGCGTTTTGACGGCATACGTACTCTGTTCTTTGGCACTCCTATAAGTTCGATATACGACAAGGCAAAGGAAGACCAAGAACAGCCAGACAAGAAAAAACGCAAGACGCTTATGCACTATCAGACTGGACAGTTGCCTTTTGAGTCGGAACCATTGCAGACCATCATACAAACGCTTGCCCAGATGGATGCTGTGATTGTCGTGCCTCGCGAGCAGATAACTTACGGCGATGTGAAGGAATTCGAGTCGCGCTCCGAACGCGACGACAACGAGCCTTGGGAAGTTCTTGACTGGAAGAATGCGGACGAAGTACCTATGCCTCCAATAAGACAGAGCCTCATGTTGCGTATATCTGCCCCTGTAGCCATGGGAGAACAGAAGGGCAAACCTGTGTTCAGACATTCCGAGCACTATTGTCTTGCGCAAGAAACAATGGCCCTCGAAGGGTTGCCCATGCCTCATATACAGCGCAGCACAATAGATGCCCTGCGACGATGCTACATGAAATGGAAAGAATACTTCCGCCTTTCTGCATCAAGGGTTAGTCAACAGCAAGAGGTGCAACCCTCGCTCGTAGAACAGCGTAAGGTGTGCCGTGATTTGCAGCGTGTGATAGGAAACAAGGCATCTGCCGTAGAGCTTGCCCCAAATGTCAAGGCTCTGCTACAAGACATTCTCGACAGCGAGTATCTGGACACCAACGGACTCTATTATGCAAAGTTCGAAGACGAGATGATGTTCATGTCGCCCGAAAAGTCTGTGGCACAGGCATTTCTTGATGCCTTGCCATGCTCGGCTACACTGGATGGCATAAGGAAATGCATAGAAGACTATCTTGAAGACAAAACCGACATTATTAATTCACCCGACAAGTGGTAATATGAGCTATATAGGTATTATAGGTGCAAAAAGACTTGACGATAGCAATGCTTCGTTAGGTCTTATCGAAGCACAAAAGAAGGCTGTCCAACTGCTTCGCTGCAGCACGGATATGCACATGATAAAACAGCAGACGGGTTGGGAAATGGGTGTAGACGGCAAATGGCGCTATGAAGTGGCAGACCCTTTCCACAATACTGTCGAAATAGAGGACCATCTGAAACGCCATTTTGGCGAGTCCATAAACATCAGCCTATGTATGCACGACATCAGCCTGCTCATAGCATACCCAGCTTTCGAACGGCTCAGTTTATACGCCAGATACACACCGACCAACAAGTTTTCAGGGTATTTCAATCCTTTGAGCTATGGCATGATGATTTGCATGGGAACGCTAAATTCTCCGTTCCAATACCAGACCGAAGGTGTGTTGCTGCATGAGGTGCAGCATCTTATACAGGAGGAAGAGGACTTTGCCCGTGGTGGAAACCTGTCACAAGGCAGAAGATGGTATTTGAGAATGGCTGGCGAGGTGGAAGCGCGAAACGTGTGCATCAGGCACTCGATGAGTTCTGAACAACACCGCTCGTCGTTGCGGACAGACACGCAGGATGTGCCAGACGCAGAACAAATAATAAAGCTTTTATAAAATTTTCTGATCGTGGATTTTTCAGTACCTTTATAGTTGATTCCTTGCTGAAAAGTTTGTATTATCAATGATTATTCGTATCTTTGCAGCAACAGAATCCGCCACGCTTCCCATTTGAACAGCGAACCAGGGCGGGTCTTTTGCTTTTATGGGAACATTAAGATTATACACTAAACAGGCTCTTCCTATTTCCGAACAAATAGAACTACTAAAAAGTAGAGGCTTAAATTTTGCAGATTCATCCAAGGCTGCAAAATTTCTTGGAGAGGTCAGCTATTTTCGTTTTGTCCAATACCTTCGTCCTATGGAGGCAGACAAGACTACTCTTTGGCTCATGGACCGTTTTGGTTCTTTGATACAAGTCTTGCTGACGATGAACACAAGTTTATTGAGAATATGAACTCCGTTGATAGAGAACTTCAACGTAGCAAGGAGGACTTTATCAAAGAGCATAGGCGCAACTATGACAAGCCGGTATTCCCTCCAGCATGGAAAACGCTTGAACTTGCATCTTTCGGCACACTTTCAAAACTCTATTACAATTTCAGTGACAAGAAGTTGAAGGAGCGTTCCACTCCCTATCAACCGTTTTGGGTTAAGGAAATGGAACGCTCTTGGTCGATATAGCATGAGCTTCTGCAGAAAGCAAATCGGCGAGATGTGCTTGCCCTACTTGTATTTATAGACAGTAGTGTCTGCCAATTTCCACACATGGGTGGCATCTAATTCGTAGATGCTCTCGTTGTGTGAGAAGACGGGTAAGTATATTCCTCGCTGATATTCGTGACATTCAATGATGCTTCTTGTGGCTTTGTCTTGGAATGACATTCTATATACCTGCCAGGAGTCAGCTACGATGTGATATTCCATGTTGGGAGATTTCAGAATGTGAATGGTTTTGTCATTTTCCTTGTATGTTCCTGAATAGCTCAGGATATCCGTGGTCGTCTCATTTTTGTTCTGCTTGGCCTTTCTTTTGGCCTGATGGCGCAGCGTGTTGTAAATGAAATCGTATAGGTTTTCTTTAAACCCCCACTTTTTCTTAAGGAATGAGGTTTTTTCTTCCTCGCTGATATTGCCAGAGCATGAGACCAATTCTCCTTTCCCCATCGTATAATTGCCTTTGTTAAATCTGATGTCTTTTCTGATAGTCAGGGTCAGATCTGGATTCCGCTCCATGGACTGAAAGATTTTTTTATAGCCCGCAAGTGCCAGGAAACTTCTTAGTAGGCTGCGGAAATCAGAAGGGAACTCTTTGAGGTTTCCTATAGAGGTGATCTGACATTCGGCCACGGCTTCAAATGTTGGTAGTTGCTCTCTGAGCATTTTGACGTTTTCCATCTTTTTTAGGATCAATGATGTGATGTCTCCATACACCACGTCCACATCTGCCAGTTGGACAACTTGTTCCTTCAAGGATATTTGTAGGAAGAGGTCATCGTCTCCTTGGGGTACAATTATATGCTTTGTTTCGTACCCGATGTTTGACACTGTCAGCAGGCATTTGTCCGAAGAAACATCCTCCAAAACGAACCTTCCGTACTTGTTCGTTGTGCCTATCTTTTGAGAATGGTCCACGACAATAGTGGAGAAGGGAACAGGAAGGCCTAAGCTGTCCACCACCTCTCCCCTAATGGTCTTGCAGTACACTTGTAGTGATACGGTGAGCAAAATGAGAAGTAAATAGTATTTTTTCATATAGCTTTATGGTGTCATTGTTCAATCAGAAGGTGACATAGTGGCGCAACCGATCGATGGCTTCTGGCGGAAAGTCCTTTTGTAGGAGGCGGAGCTGGTCAAGGCTATGCAATGGACCTTTGAGCCTCCGATAGTCGCAGATAGCTTTGGCTTGGAAGTAGTTGATGTACGGGTGCTTGCGGAGTTGGCTCAGCGAGAGCTGGTTGATGTTGAGTTTTGTGATTTTCTCGCCCCGGAGGGTGAGGAAGGGGAGCGCTTCGGCGGGGAAGCCGTCAAGGTCTCGTAGCTGGCTGACGTTGTAGAAGCCACCCAGGCGGTTGCGGTAGTTGACGATGCGTCGTGCCCAGCCCGCTCCGATGCCTGGAATCTTCTTTAGAAGCGAGGTGTCGGCGATGGCCAAATCGACCTGTTCGCCAGGTCGCAGCTTCACAGGATAGCGCACGGTGTCGCGGTCATACTTTTGGTAGGGCACATATTGGTCGGAGGCTTTGTACGCCTCGTAACGTTCGCGCGCTTCCTCCTCCCGCGATGCAAACTGCGTGTAGGCTGGCTGGTAGTCGTCGCCGATGCAGATGTAGGGTTCCAACTCCTCATATTGCTTACGCGTCATGCCATAGAGACGTCCAAAGTCGTGAGGTGTACGGAAGACGCCGCCTTTTGCACGATACTTATAGACGGCACGGACCTGCCACGGCTGGAGACCGATGCGCAGTAGTTGAGTGCTGTCTGCCGTGTTGGGATCAAACGGCGACAGTTCTATCTGCCGTCCATCCTGCGTCTGATAGGCACGATAGGGAGGAGCCTGCCGTCCCTTTCCATATCCAGGTTGCTCTCCGGCAGCCAGACTGTCGGCTGCGGTGAGCACGGTCTCCCCGCCATCATTGCCCGTCAGATAGATTAGGACGACAAGGATGGTAGCCAGCGCAAGGAGAAAAGTCAGCACCTTGCGGTCGGAATGATGGATGACGAAAAACTCAGAAAAGCGCATGGATGTGGTTGGTGTAGTCTATGAAAAATCCCATTCCCCGCCCCCGCATGAGTGGGGTAGGGAATGGGATAGCAGGTCTTATCCTCTGACTGCCTCGATGTAGTTGCGTGCCGGGTTGGCATACATGGTGAGCAGTCGCTCGCGCAAGAACTCCTCGTCTTTGTTGGGAATCTTGATCTTGGCCAATTGGCTTTGGATATAGAGTTTGAACTTCCGCACATCGTCCTCCGTGTAGTGGTCGGTATGGTCTGTGCCGTCCAGCTCGTCCATAGCGATGTAGTTGTTGGGGTAGAGGCGGTAGTTGCGGTGGATCTCGTGGTCGATGTGGGTGCAGATGGTGTCCAGCAAGTCCGACTTGCTGAGTTTCTGCTCACGGAGACCGTTGAGGTAGTCGTCGATGCAGGCTGCCACATGATAGTGGATTTTCCCCTTCAGTCCGAGGATGCCCGTCCGCATGCTGATGATGTCGTCGTACGGCCCCTTCTTCCAGTTGGGATCGTCGCGCTTCAGTTGATACTCCTGTGCCTTGAGGAAGTCGCAGGGGTCGTACTCATAGCTGATGGCGAGTGGCACGATGTGGAGGTTGACAAGGCGGTCGAGCACGTCGCCCTCCCCACCGAGGACCAGCATCTTCAGGATGCCCTTCTGCGTGCGATCGTCGGAGTCCTTGGCGCGTCCCTCCCTCTGTGCGATCCAGAGGTTCTGATGCTTTTCGGAGATGGCGAAGTGCATGTAGCGGGCGAGTTTCTGACTTGCCTGGAGGCGCTCGCGGGCCATCAGGCCGCGCTTGACGATGAACGACTTGTTGAGGCGTACCACGTCGAGCACCCAGGGGATGGACAGCAGGTTGTCGCCGATGGCGATCTCGCAGGTGGTCTCGAAGCCGTGGTCGATGAGCAGCACGTCGAGCAAGGCCGAGTCGAGCACGATGTCTCGGTGGTTGCTCATGAACGTATAGTTGTGCTTGTTGTCTATCGCCGTCACGTCCATGTCAAGACCTGTGCTTGCCTTGGAGATGAGCTTCTTCAGAAAGCGGTAGGCGAAGACGAGCTGGAAGTCCATGTTCGTCTTGCACTCGTGCATCTTCTGTGAGATGATCTCGGGCGTAGCCTCTGGGAAGAGGAATGATACCATCTGCAGAAACTGCGGGTTCTGCACCAGACTGTCGTACACTGCGGGCAGCTCTTCCGGCTCGTATGGGCGGATGTCGTTGAATTCTTCTGGGATAATCATAATCGAGATGTAGTTGAAAGGTTTTTGAATAGATGATATGGCTTGTGCCGCCTTCTCCCCGTCCGCTTTGAAGCAGGCGGGGAGCGGAATGGTTTTTAGCCTGGACTGTTCATGAAACTCCGTTGCGGGAGCAGTCGGAAGATTCATGAGCATGCAGTTCAGAACTGATTCTCTATGATTTCAGTCAGCACATCCTTGATGTCGAGTCCTGCCGCACGCACTTGCTGCGGTATGAAGCTCGTCGTCGTCATGCCCGGGGTGGTGTTCACCTCCAGCATGTTGATGACCTCGTTGCCCTCCGCGTCGTGGGTGATAATGTAGTCGATGCGGATGATGCCGTTGGCATGGAGGATATCATAAATGCGACTGGTGATCTCGGTGACGCGCTCTGCCGTCTCGGGACTGATTCTCGCTGGCGTGATCTCGTCCACCTGTCCGTTATACTTGGCGTCATAGTCGAAGAACTCGTTGGGGGTGACGACCTCGGTGATGGGGAAGGGAACACTGCGCTCGCGCGTCTTGTAGATGCCCTGTGTGATCTCTGTGCCATCGAGGTAAGCCTCTACCATCACGTCGCTACTCTCCATGAAGGCTACGCGCAAGGCAGGTTCCAGCTGATCGGCGTTTTTCACCTTGGACACGCCGAAGCTGCTGCCGTCGTTGGCTGGCTTCACGAAGCAAGGCATGCCGATGCGCTTGGCGATCTCCTCCTCGTTGTATGTCTCGCCGCGGCGGAGCAGCACACTATCAGCCACATGGATACCGAAGCTGCCCAAGTAGCGGTTGAGCACAAACTTGTCAAAGGTCATGGCCTCGACCAGCACGCCGCTCGTGGAGTAGGGGACGTGTATCAAGTCGAAGTAGCCCTGCATGGGGCCGTTCTCGCCAGGTTGTCCGTGGATGGTGATATAGGCATAGTCGAAGACGACGGCGGTGCCGTCAGTCTTGACGAATGAAAAGTCGTTACGGTCGATTTTTGCCTCCTCGCCGCCAGGAAGCTGTACGCGCCAATCGGTGCCGCGCACATCTACGATATAGACATCATAGCGCTCCTTGTCGAAAAAGGAATAGAGTCCCTGCGCAGAGCGGAGGGAAACGTCGTGTTCGGAGGAGTCTCCGCCGCACACAATCGCGATAGTTCTCTTTAAATTCTTCATCTATCTATACTTTGTCTTGAAGTTCATATTTATTGCTCGACGAAGGTGTCCTGCGTCGTGCCATTGATGTAGCCCCGCCATTTTGCGAGCAGTTGCTCCAAGTCGGCTGGCAAGGGCGACGTGAAATCCATCTGCTGTCCCGTCGTGGGGTGGACGAAGCCCAGTGTGCGTGCGTGGAGGGCTTGTCTCGGGCAGATGCGAAGGCAGTTCTGTATGAACGCCCTGTAGGTGCTGCTACGCTGTCCGCGCAGGATCTCCGTGCCGCCATAGCGTGCGTCGCCGAAGAGCGGATGGCCGATGTGGCGCATGTGTGCGCGGATCTGGTGTGTGCGTCCTGTCTCGAGGATACACTCCACGAGCGTCGTGTAGCCGAAGCGTTCGAGTACGCGCCAATGGGTCACGGCTGGCTTGCCCGTCTCCGAGTCGGGAGGGAAGACGGCCATGCGCAGACGGTCGCGCACGTCGCGGGCGATATTTCCCTCTATGCGCCCTTCTTCCTCCACAAAGTTGGCCCAGACGAGCGCGATGTAGCTACGGTGGGTTGTCTTGCGGAAGAACTGCTTGCCGAGCAGTGTCTTGGCTTCAGGCGTCTTGGCCACCACCAGCAGACCGCTGGTGTCCTTGTCGATACGATGAACCAGTCCCACCTCGGGGTTGTTGGCGTCAAAGGACGGCACGTTGCGCATGTGCCACGCCACGGCATTGATGAGCGTTCCGTGGAAGTTGCCAGCTCCAGGATGCACCACCATGCCCGCAGGCTTGTTGATGACCATCAGCTGGTCGTCCTCATACACGATGTCAAGCGGAATGTCCTCCGCCACGATGCTCGTGTCGTGCTTCGGCTGGTGGAGCATCAAGGTGATTACGTCCTCGGGACGCACCTTGTAGTTGCTCTTTACCGGCGTGCCATTGACGTGGATGGAGCCAGCGTCGGCGGCCTTCTGTATGCGGTTGCGGCTTGAGTGCTGCATCCTCACGGAGAGATACTTGTCGATGCGCTCCGGCTCCTGCCCTTTATCGACCTCCACGCGGAAGTGCTCGTAGAGCTGTCCGGTATCGCTGGAGGCCTCCTCTGGCGCCAGTACGTCGTCAAGGTCCAGCAGTTCGTCGTCGATTCGTTCTTCTTCCATTTCCTTTATACCTTATTATATATACTGTAGGGAAAACTACTCCCTGAGGTCATTTTCCGTGGCTACTCCCCCGAATGTTGTGAGGGGCGTGACGGTGCCACGTCGCCTGAGAGGATTTCGTCCTCAGGCTGCACCTCGTCGATGGGCACTTCTATGATCTCGTAGTCCTCCTCGTAGGTAGGCACTTCTTCTTCCACCTCCTCATACTCGTTCTCCGCGGACGCATTGTTGAGCGTGTCGGAGGGTAGTCGGGTGCCGTCGCCTACCTGTATGACAATTGTAGCATCGGCAGGGATTCGTTCTCCCACCTCCACGCGTCTGCCATTGACAAGGATGGCATAGACCCAGTCCTTCTCTCCCGGTGTGTATTTGGGCTCGACGGTCTTGAATCCCATGGCGAGCAGCGTGGCGCGTGCCTCCCGGTAGGAACTGTTGTCGGCCAGGTCGGGCATGACGAGTGCGGGAGGATTGGCCGCATTGATGGTCACATAGACGATATGGGTCGATTTGATGCGCTTGCCCTGTCCCGGACTCTGCTCCAGTACGCAGTCGGGAGGCATTGTCCTGACGTAGTTGGTGTCCTGCACGACGAGCTGGAGCCCGGCTTCCGACATCTTTTTCTCCGCCTCTTCGAGCTGCATGCCCACGACGTTGGGCACGACGAACGATTCGCCGTGGTGGGTATAGTAGGCCACGCCGTACTTCACGCCGATGCAAAGCAAGGCAACGACGATGGCGATGGCGGTGACATGGCCTGCGACATAGGTGCTGAAAAGCTTTTCAAAAAAGTTCTTACCCGTCATTCTTGTCCTCTGTATAAAATGCGCTACAAAGTTAGCAATAAGTTTAGAAACCGAAAAACAAAATGCTTTAAAAATCCTTTACTATTATGGAATGAAACCTTTCTTTCTGCTTTGTAAAGATGTTGCGGGGCCTTCCCGGCTTCTCGCGGGTCTTCCGTGGTGGCTGGTGGAATACTTTATAGATGTTGATTTAGGTCAAAATTTGAGCGAATCATGCACTTTTTATGAGGAAATAGTCTCTTGCCAACGGAATAATGCCTACCTTTGCACCGTCAATAAAGCATAGAGTTTAGTTTAATAGTAACTGATTTTTATAGGTTTTTAGTTGTTAATCATTTAAGGTAAGATAGACGGCAAGCGTGCCCGTTTTCGCTTATAATAGGTGAAATTAGTTTGAGAGGTGAATTTGATTGTTTGAAAACTGGATAATACCGCCGCTTGTATGTGGGAACAACGTCGCGAGACGCATCCCTCCAAGCAGTGGCGGAGTCGAAAGACCGGATTCTCGAAATCCGAAACGGGCAGTGCGCATTAGCGTTCTGCCCGTTTTCGATATGAATATTTGGCAGGCCAAACTGTCTGCTTTGTCGTTTTAGAAGATGGTCTGTGACGCTGTGGCACGTTTTTTGTATTTTTCATTCTGTCAATAACCAAATTAAATGAGCTTATGGTCACAGTAAAGAATGCGGGCCAGTTCCGCATGGAGATTCAGAACGAGAGAGAATTGACCCACACCGACGTCCCTGCAGAGCAGGGAGGTGTAGGCGAGTATCCCACCCCTGTAGTGCTGTTTGCCCAGTCGCTGATGGCATGTGCGTTGACCACGGCTTCGATGGGAGCTGCCAAGGAAGATGTGGACACCACGGGATGGCATGCCGAACTGAAGGAGATCGGCTTCGACGCTGCCCATAGTGTGGTAGAGCGCATTGCCATCCACTTCCATTTTGGCCAGGACGTGCCCGAGAAGAAGCGCAAACGCCTTGAGGCTTTCACCCATCGCGGTTGTACGGTGGGCAACTCGATCACCACGGAGAAGATCTTCACCTTCGAATACGACGTGTAGTCTGTAGGGACTTTCCATGATTGCGACCGCCCCGCTCCAAGCCATCAGGCTCGGGGCGGGGCGGTCTGCGTGTTGTGAAAGGTAGGAAAAGACTCTGCTCTCTGGCCTTATTTTCTGTCTCCCACCTGCATCGTCAGATGGCGGCCTCCGATGAGTTGTGCATGGGAAATGCGGTAGCTATGAAGCGGTTTTCCACCCAGCGACATAGACTGGATGTAGCGGCCCGTTCCCTTGCCGTGTGTGGTCGTGATGGTGATGTCGCCCTGCGGGTAATACTTCGGGTCGAGGTGGATCGTCACTTCATCGAAGACAGGCGTGGTGAGCGTGTAGTAGGGTGATCCTGGGCAATCAGGGTAGAAGCCCATCATCGAGAAGATCGCCCATGCCGACATCGTTCCCGTGTCGTCATTGCCCGGGATGCCATCGGGTTGGTCCTTGTAATAGCGTTCCAACAGGCGCAAGACCTCTCGCTGTGTGCGCCACGCCTCACCCTTGAAGTAGGAGAAGAGGTACGGATAGGCGATGTCTGGTTCGTTGGCTGGATCGTAGAGATCGTTGTCGAAAACCGACTGGAGTTTGTCGATAAACTTCCGTTGTCCGCCCATCAGTTTGGCCAGTCCGCCAACGTCGTGGGGTATGTAGAAAGTGTAGTTCCACGACGATCCCTCATGGAAGCCTGGTGCGTTGGAGAAGTTGGCACCATCCTTGGGGTCGAAGGGCGTGAGGAAGGATCCGTCGCCATTGATGGGGCGCAAGACACCCGTTGCCGGGTCGTAGTAGTGCTTGTAGCCGAGGCTTCGCTGACGGAAGATCTGTGCGTCCTGCTTGTGTCCGAGGTCTGCGGCCAGAAGCGAGAGGGCATTGTCGGCAACATAATATTCCAATGCGTGCGATACCGAGTTGTCTCCCGAGTTGTCCTGGGCGAACACACCGAGCGGGATGTAGCCTTTGCTGATGTATGGATCGATGTCGCGTCTCATCTTGTTTTCAGCCCCAGGGAGTGTCGCACTCTTGCGGAAAGCCTCATACGCCTTGTCGATATCGAAGTCGCGGAGTCCCTTCAGCCAGGTGTCCGTGATGACAGGGATGGCGGGGTCGCCCTCCATGGTCCAGGTCTCGCGTCCGAACAGTTCCCAGCGCGGCATCCATCCCCATTCGTCATACATGGCGATCATTGACCGTACCATGTCCGTCTGCTTGTCGGGGAAAATCAAGGTCTGGAGCTGATGCACGTTGCGGTAGGTGTCCCAGAGCGAGAACACCGTGTAGCGGTTGTCCTTGGTATTGCGCGTCTCGCCTTGCTCCATGGCAGGGTAGTCGCCGTTGCAGTCCTGCAGGATATTCGGGTGGAGCTGTGTATGGTAGAGGGCCGTGTAGAATACGCGGCGTTGTGCATCCGTGCCGCCCTTGACGGAGATGCGCCCAAGCGTCTGCTCCCATTCCTTGTCGGCTTGCTGAGCGATGCGCTCGAAAGTCGTGCCCTGCGGTTGCTCCCGGTCGAGGTTCTCGCGGGCGTTTTCTATGCTGACGAAGGACACGCCCATGCTGACCTCCACCTGCTCCCCCTCATCGCAGTCGAAGGAGTAGTAGTAGCCGATACCGTCTCCAGCCAGTTCGCGGGTGTAGTTCTTGTATAGTTTCAGTCGTCCGTTGTCAGGATCCCATTCACCTTTTACGCCCTGGCGTGTGGGTTGCTGTTTCCATGCTCCCTGCTCCTTGGGCAGTTTGTTGACGCGCATGACGAAGTAGATGGGGAAGACAGCCTGCGGGTTGTAGCAAAAAGTGCCGAGCAGGCGCATGCCCTCTATCTCCTGGTTGTTGACGCGCCGCACCATGCCACCCGTTTCGTTGGTCAGTCCGTCTCCGATGTTGAGCAGCAGGTGTCCTTCGCCCTTCGGCATGGTGAAGCGTTCGCGTGAGGAACGGAGTGTGGAGGTGACTTCGGCACGGATGCCATACTTCTTCAGATTGACACCGTAGTAGCCCGGCCTTGCTTGTTCGCCGTCGTATTCGGATCCGTAGTCGTGATAATCGACAGAGAGCTTTCCGCTCGTCGGCATTGTCAACAGTGTGCCCAGTTCGGGACATCCCACACCGCTGAGGGTGACATGGGCGAAGCCCGTCAAGTACTTATTGTGGTACTCATAGGGCGCGGACCACCACCTTGCGTCCTTGTCATACGTGTTGAGGTCGCTTCCCATCACGTTGAAGGGAACGACCGACATCAGGCCGTGGGGCAGTACTGCCCCGGGGTTGCATACCGAGAAATTGGTCGTACCGATGAACGGATCGACATATTCCGTCAGCTTTTGCGCCATCGCGTTGAGGCTCAGCAGGCCCATGGCGACTGCTGCTATCCATTTTCTTCCGTATCTCATTCGTTTGTTCTTTTCTTTTCGAGGCTAAAGGTACATGTTTTTCATGAGACCCGCAAACCTTCGCCTTTCTTTTTGGTGTTTTCCTTGTCATTCTGGTAATTGCATGAGGGTCTTGCCATAAAAAGTCCATTCGCCCAAATCACCATTTTTGGGTATTGTGTCGAATGTCCAAAAGCAGTAATTTTGCACCCGCTTTCGAGGAAGAACCATACAAGGGGGAGTGACTGTCTGTCCTTGATATCCCTCGGGAGCTAACAGAATGTATACATTTTAATCAACTTAACCGACAAAGAATGAAAGAGAAAAAATACCCAGGCAAGGCACTGGGTGCTATCCTTATCGTCTTGCTACTCATGCCGCTTGGCCATGCGCTGATGATTCTGATGGAGCATTTCCTCACCCCTACCGCGCTCCATTATTCGGCTTTTGCCATGGGGTTCATGGGACTTGTCATTACGATCTGGGGTGTTTTCGTCAAGGGCGACACCCGGCAAACCTGCTTCGGACTTGCGGGGGCATTGCTCTTCTGGACAGGCTGGGTGGAGTTTCTCCTTGCCTATTACGCCCAGCGCTATGGTGTCCACTGCGACTTGGTGGGCAATGGTGTCGTGGAGACGATCAGCCAGTATGTTGATGGTGTGGCGGTCCATCACACCTTCACCATCAACGGCACTCCCCTTGAAGACTTCTCCCGTGCCGAACTGAAGGAGATCCGTGGCTCGCGCCCCGAATACCTCATCATGCCTGCGACGTTTGGCATGTGGATGATGATCGTCCTCCTCTATGTCTTCTGCACCCGTAGCGGCTGCCTCTTCATCCAATGGGTGCAAAACCATTGCGGCCTGAAGAACCGTGTGGAACTGAGGCCGATGGCCCACCATGCGAGTATCGTCATGTTTATGGAATGGAACGTCATGATGTGGGGCCTCTATCTACTGCTGATGTTCTGCTATGACCCCGTGTTTCTGGGCGATCATCACCCTGTGACCTACATCATCGCCGTGGTCTGCCTGATAGGATCGGCACTGATGTTCAAACGCCAACTGCGTATCGGCAGTTGGGGCCGAAGCCTGCGCATGGCTTATGCCATCGTCATTGTCTTCTGGTCATTTGTGGAAATAGCCGGGCGCAATGGATTTTTCAAGGAGATATGGGTTGATCCGCTCCATCATGTCGTGGAGATGGTCGCTATCCTCGTGGTCTTCATCCTGCTGGTAGTGGGCTATTGGCTCTATAATGCAAGGGAAAGTCAACAGTAATAAAATGAAAAAGTAGATTAGTAGAATCTCAAATTATGTTTAGAAAAGTAATGTCCATCGTGGTGTGTGCAGCCAGTGCAACCGTATGTATGGCACAGTCTGTGGATGCTGTGACGGGAGCCACAAGGCAGGTGGCCGACACCGTCCGTATGAGCAAAGTAGAGAAAGCCCTCTCCCGTTTGAGCCTTGGAGGTTATGGCGAAGCGGTGATGTCCCGAAATTTCTATAGTCAGAGTTTCAACAGATACAATGCACCCGCACGCTACAAGGACGACAATAGTCACGGGCGCTTTGACCTTCCCCATGTCACGTTCAACTTGGGCTATGACTTTGGCCACGGTTGGACGTTTGGCACCGAGGTGGAGTTTGAACACGGCGGCAACGAGACGGCCGTGGAAGTAGAAGCGGAAGAGTCAGGCGAGTATGAGGCCGAGACGGAGAAAGGTGGCGAGGTGGCGCTCGAGCAGTTTTGGTTGAACAAGGCTTTCTGGAATGGAATGTTCAACGTCAAGGCCGGTGAGATCATCGTGTCTGTGGGCTATTCCAATGGCCACCACGAGCCCCTGAACTTCTTTACCTGTTATCGTCCGGAGGGCGAAGCCGCTATCCTGCCCAACACCTGGCATCAGCTGGGCGTCTCGTTCTGGGGACGTGTCAAGGACTGGCGATACGAAATGCAGTTCCTTTCTGGTTTGAACTCCGAGAGCTTCACGGGCGAGAACTTCGTCCACCCAGGTGCTACCAGCCCCTACGAGTTCAAGGTAGCCAACACCTACGCCCTGGCCGCACGCGTCGACAACTACTCCGTCAAGGGCCTTCGTGTGGGCGTAAGTGGCTATTATGGTCATACGTTTCGCAACTCTATCAAGGATCCTGGCGCCACCTATGATGATGTCAAAGGCGCACTCTCGATCATTTCGGGCGATTTCCAACTCAACCGATGGAACTGGATTGTGCGAGGCAGCGTGGTCTATGCCCACCTTTCCGATGCTGATCGCATCTCGACCTACAACAAGGCCAACTCCACACACCATAAGTACCAGGACGGCAACCCCTTCCACAACACCAATATTGGCAGCAACGCATTGGCTTACAGTATCGAGGCGGGCTACAATCTCTTCTCGCAGATCCAAGGACTGAGAGACCGACAGAAACTGTACCTTTTCGGCCGTTTCGACCATTACGACTCGATGGTGGCAGGCACGTACAAGAGCCAGTACCGCCATTGCGCTCCCTATATTACAACCGTGGGCTTCAATTACCACCCCATCAAGCAGATCGTCATCAAGGGTGAGTACGCCTATCGCGCCTTCAAGAAGCCCAACAACAAAGGACTGAGCAGCGACAGTCCCTTGTATGTTCAGCCGTTCAACAATGAGCCAAGTATCAGCTTGAGCATTGCCTATCAGGGATGGTTCCTAAAGTAAAAGGAATGGTTCCTTAAGTAAAGTAATACCCAAACAAAAAAGATAAAAAATGAAGAATTTCAAGAACTATTCTTTTGCCCTCATGCTGGGCATTGGAGCATGTGGCTTCATGGCCTCTTGCTCTTCAGAAGACGATGTGAAGACAGAAGTGGTTACCGGTAGTCAGGAGGCACTTAATGTGGCTTGTCAGCAATGGCGCGTGGCTCGTGCCCACTGGGAGAAGTCGGAGGCCTTCCTCTTTGGTGCTGCCGACGAATACTCCATCGATCCGCACACCGACACCTGGCCTGTGGACCAAGCGGCCCTCGCCAACGTGCTGCGCGATCAGAGCATCATGTCGGATATCGAGAACAAAGTCCGACTCCTCAACTCGGGCCTGCTGGGCTATCACGGTATTGAGTATGTGCTCTTCCGTCAGGGCAATCCGCGCGACATCAGTCAGCTCACCGACCTGGAGTATCAGTATGTGTGCGCCGTGGCCAAGGACCTCTATCAGGCCACTTGTGTGCTGCAGACCACGTGGGAGGGAGCCAAGAGTGGCATCCGATACAATGAGACTCTCAACTATCTGAAGACCCACAACAAGTTGCAGGACGATGGCAATGTGAGCAGCGAGGGACTCAGTTACAAGGACTTCGGCGGTCTGTTCAAGAACACTCCCTCAACCGATTATTCCAGCAACCTCGACGCCACCTTCCAGATCATCGAAGGTGCGCGCGATATCATCGGCGAGGTGGCTGGCTCGAAGATCGGTCTGCCATGGTCGGGTCAGGACGACTCCTATATCGAGTCGCCATACGCCTACAACAGCATCGTGGACTTCTATGACAACATAGCCGGCTGCAAGAGTGCGCTGTATGGAGCAGTCGATGCCACCACGCCCAACGACAAGTCGCTCATCTACTTCTGCCTCAATGCGGGCAACGCCACCCTCAAGACCCAGGCACAGACCGTGCAGAGCAAGATGGATGCGGCCCTCAGTAGCATCAAGGCCATGAAGAGTCCGTTTGCCCTCAACTATACCGACGCCTCTGCCAAGAAGGCCATTGGTGCTCTGGAAGAGTTGGACGGTTCGCTGGAGGCATTGGGCGCTACGCTCAAGACCTATGCCGGCAACCAGACCGTGGAGGCGCAGTGCAAGGTAATCAACGCCAACTACGTCGATAACGTCATCGTCAAGACCTATACGGCCCTCTGCGACCAGGCAGAGATCCTCTACAAGAACATCAAGAACATCAAGAAATAAGATACATGAAATTAAGATATAACCATTATCTCTGCCTCCTGCTGGGTGCCATGGCTATCGCCTCTTGCTCCGACGATACGTCCGATGCCCTTTCGTGGGAGATTGGCGATGGAACCAAGATAGACTATCCGGAAGATTACTTCACCGGAGGTCAGTTGGGCACCACGACCAACAACTCCTCCACCGCCTACAAGCAACCTTCCCTGGCTGTGGAGAACGCGGGTATGGTGACGGCCTTCAACGAGGGTGAGTACCTTTTCGAGAAAGACTTCAATACCAACACCACGGGTGCCTTCCGCGGCTTGGGCCCGGTGTACGTGCGCCCTGGATGCAACTACTGCCACCCAGGCTACGGACATGGTGCGCGCCAAAATGCCTATTCGGCCACGCAGGAGCGCAATGGCTACCTCCTCGTCATCTACGACAAGCAGACCAACGCCTACATCCGCTCGGTAGCTGGTATGCCCCAGACCGCGGCCGTGAAGCCTTTCAAGGCTCCGATCGACGAGTCGCAGATCCGGATAGACTGGAAGCACTATACGGACGAGTGGGGAAACAAGTTTGACGATGGCGAAAGCTACGACCTCACCTATCCCGAGGTGACGATCCCTGCCTCTGCCTACTATGCCCCCGTCTATGTGCAGCGCAATGGCAAGGATGTGGAGATTCCTGCCTCGGAGTATGACGACAATATCGCCATCCGTCTAGAGTCCACCATCGGCATCTATGGCACGGGCTTGCTCGATGCCATTACCGACGAAGACATCACGGCGCAATGGCAGGCCGAGTCGCCTTACGTCACGCTCAATCCTGCCATGTGGGATCAGGCTGCCAATACGTGGAAGAGCTACTACAGCAACACCTTGCAAGGTGATGGCACGAAGTATGTGCGCCGCTTCACCTATGCCTTGAGTCGTGGTCCTGTGCTCGACGGTGCTGGCGCCAATGCCATCTGGAACATCACCAACGTGACGCGTCCTGACCGCCGCTACCACTATCTCGACCTCGCTGGCAAGTACTATGCCGAGAAGTCCTCGCAGGACCCTGAGGTCCAGGCTGGCTTCACGGAATACATCAACCGTATCGACCCGGAGAAGAAGCATCCGGAGTGGCATACGGGCGACTTGGCAAGCGACATCAAGACCTACCTGACCAGCAAGAAGTTGGATGCCGAGATGACGCAGGAGCAGTATAAGAACCTCATGATCTGGCATCGCGGACTGGCTGTGCCTGCGGCCCGCAACACCACTACCGAAGACTTCAAGGCGGGCAAGGCCCTCTTCTCACAGATAGGCTGTGCCAACTGTCACCGCCCGTCGTGGACCACGGGAAGCGACGAGATTCGCGATCCGAACCGCCTCTTCTCCAATGCCGACATGCCTCGCTATCCCTATCAGAAGATATGGCCCTACACCGACATGGTGCAGCACCGTCTCTTCATGAAGAACGATATCCGCACAGGCTGGTGTCGCACCACACCTCTCTGGGGACGTGGACTGGCCAGCAAGTGTGGATCGGGTACGGAGCGCTTGCACGACTGTCGTGCACGCAACGTCATCGAGGCCATTATGTGGCATGGCTGCACCGCTGAGGGCGGCAAGAGCGATGCCTATGAATGTGTCAAAAAGTTCCGCGCACTCTCCAAGACGCAGCGCGACCAGATCGTCTTCTTCATCGAGTCCGTTTGATACAATAGCGTAATCCAACGTGAATAATAGATTGATCAATTATTTTATGGCTTCCCTGTACACACTTCTCTTGGTGTGTATGGGGATTGCCACTATTGTGGAAAAGCTCCATGGCGTCGGCTTCGCCAAGGAGCAAATCTATGGTACGGGTTGGTTTGTGGCGCTATGGATGCTGCTTGCCCTCCTGTCCGTATATTACATCGTCAAAGCCCGGTTGCATAAGCGCATGGCCGTGCTGTTGCTCCACCTCGCCTTGTTGCTCATACTCATGGGAGCCTTCGTCACCCATCTTTTTTCCCATGATGGCACCATCCATCTGAAGCAAGGAGCCAGTGTGGTGAGCTATGTGGACCAGCATGGGGCAGCAACCGACCTTCCGTTCTCCTTGACCCTCTCCGATTTCAAGGTCCACTACTATCCCGGCACCAATGCCGTCATGGACTATCAGTCCGACATCGTGGCTGAGAAAGGCGACAAGACGGAGCATCTAGCGGTCTCAATGAACCATATCGGCCAGGTTTCTGGCTACCGCTTCTATCAGTCGTCCTACGACGCCGACCTCCGTGGCACGACGCTGCTCGTGTCCTATGATCCCTACGGCATTGCCGTGACCTACATGGGCTATCTGTTGCTGCTCGTCGCACTGCTATGGACGATGGCCTCGCGCCATACGCGGATCCGCCAGCTCTATCGCGTCGCTACCAAGGGAGCCGTGGTCCTGTTTTTCTTCCTTCTCTCCACCTCCTCCGTTGTAGCCAAACCTTCCGTCACGCCTGTCAACAGCGAAGTAGCCGACGCGATGGGGCGTGTCGCTGTGCTCTACAACGGCCGCATCTGTCCGCTGAATACTGCCGCTACGGAGTTTGTCACCAAATTGTGTGGCAAGAGCACCTGGGAGGGTCTCTCTGCCAATGAGATCTTCCTGAGCTGGATGATATTCTATACGGAATGGGAGGCGCAACCGATCATTCGGGTGAAGAGTCAGGAGGTGCAGAAGCTGCTTGGCATAGAGGGCGAGTGGGCTTCGGTCAACGATTTCTATACCTCGCAGCATGAGTATAAACTCAAGGACAGGGTAGGGGACAGTACGCTCTCCGATGCGCAGCGCAAGGCCCTTCGCGAGGTGGATGAGAAGGTGCAGGTCGTCACGATGTTCTACAATGGTGAGATGCTCCATCTCTTTCCGCTCCCTTCTCAGGGTGGGCTGAAATGGTACACCCCAGGCAGCACGGAACTCCCGAGAGGCATTCCCGAGGCAGAGTTTCAGTTTGTCAATCACGCCATGGACTATTTCGTCAAGTCGATCTTGGCCAACGATGTCGATGGCGCAAAGACCATGATTGCCAAGATCAAACTCTTCCAGAAGGAGAAAGCCGGCCAGGTACTGCCCTCTCCTTTCTCTCTCAAAGCCGAGGTGCTCTACAACACCTTGCAGTCCCAGCGTGCTGTGGTCTTCTTCAGCCTTGCCCTGAGTCTGTTGTTCTGCATCATCGCCTTTTGCGGCAAGGAGGCTAAGTGGCTGAGCCGTCTCCATACCTTGTTCTGCGCACTCCTCGCTCTGTACCTCACCCTGCTTCTCGCTCTTCGCTGGTACATCAGCGGTCACATCCCTTTGAGCAACGGATTCGAGACCATGCTGTTCATGTCGTGGGCCACCCTCCTTCTGTCCCTCCTGATGGCCGGGAGGATGCCGATCCTCAAGGTCTTGGGCACGCTTGTCTCCACCCTCTGCCTGCTGGTGTCGATGATAGCCGTGGGCAGCCCTCAGATCACCCAACTGATGCCCGTGCTCCAGTCGCCGCTCTTGTCCATCCATGTGGCCGTGGTCATGCTCTCCTATGCCCTCTTTGCCCTTATAGCGCTGATCGCCCTGCGCTGTCTGCTGCTAAAGGACGGCGACCTGCTGACGCGCCTTACGGCCCTCTCGCGTTTCCTGCTCTATCCGGCGGTCGCCCTGCTGGCCATTGGCATTTTTGTCGGTGCCGTATGGGCCAATGTATCGTGGGGAGCCTATTGGTCATGGGACCCCAAAGAGACCTGGGCCCTCATCCTGCTGATGATCTACGCAGTCCCTCTCCACCAGACGCCGATCGTCAAGGCGGACCGTCCTCGACGCTACCATATCTATGTCTTGGCAGCCTTCCTGGCCGTCGTCATCACCTACTTCGGTGTCAACTATTTCATGACGGGTATGCATTCGTATGCCTAAGCGCCGGGAGACAATTCGTCTCTTGGGCGGGGCGCCGGTGCGTGCTTGGTTTTTAGTCTTTTAGAAAGAAGCCTTTGGCCCGTTTTCCATGTCGGTAGTATGACTACTACTTATGGCAAACGAGCCAAAGGCTTCTCTCTTTGTACGCTCGGCATGAGCATTGTCTAACGGGTGCAAGTCCCGAGTAAGCCCTAATAGCGGGAATTACATAGCCAAAGGCAAGGGTGTTCATCGCGAGATGAAATCTGAAGGAAGCCAGCGGCAAACATCTGACCTAACGAACAGAAACTTCATACAAGGCATATGACCATGGATAAGATTGCAAAACAAATCAAAGTCCCATAGCTATTCGGAATGGTTGGTGTAAATGAAGTAGGTATAAGATGGAAAGACAATGCCCTTATCCGAGGAGGTCTCACGGACGCTTCAA
>OLVZ01000537.1_pt1 | contig 36333 bp, 25 predicted proteins | sample 1673341 | NCBI WGS metagenome assembly OLVZ01 (sample SAMEA3178944, study PRJEB25190) | human gut metagenome | biome: human gut; feature: human-associated habitat; material: faeces | place: Austria | collected 2013 | reverse complement strand
CAGACGCTGCCGGAAGAGATCTTTCCGCTGGTAAAGGAACTGAAAAAAATGGGAATCCTCTTTGTGGCAGCCAGTGGCAGACAGTATGCCAATATGAGGAATCTTTTTGCGCCGGTAAAGGACGAGATGGCATTTATCAGTGAAAATGGCGGGCTCGCTGTCCAGAATGAGAAGCTTCTGTACTGCGACAGCTTTGACAAAGAACTGGTCAGAGAGATCATTCAGGTAATATGGGAAAAGCCCGGAGCGGAATTTTCCTGTTCTACAAAGGATTTTTATTATATCATGCCCAAGACAGAACATTATCGCCATCTGATGATCGAAGAAGTAAAAAATCAGTGTAAGATCATAAAGAGTTTTGATGAGATCACAGAGCCTTGTATGAAGGTTGCAGTTTATGAGAGAGAAGGAATGACGGAGGAATCCATCCAGTACTGGAGAGAACGGTTCAAAGACAGATGTACTGTTGTGACATCCGGATTTGCGTGGGTGGATTTTGTTCCATTTACCACGAACAAAGCAAAAGGGATCCGTAAATACCAGGAACTTTTGGGAATCGGACCGGATGAATGCATGGCGTTCGGGGATGAATACAATGATATTGAAATGATGAAATCTGTAAAATACAGCTTTGCCATGAAGCATGCGAAGCCAGGGGTAAAGGCGGCGGCTTTCTACGAGACAGAGAAGGTGGAACCAGTACTTCGCAGACTGATCGCGGCGGGCGGAGATATAAAGGAGGTACTTTAATATGTACAAGAAAGAATATGTCCAGACATTTCTGGAAAAACAGGGACAGCTTTTTGATGAGCCGGTTGCAGAGACACTGGAAGAGGCAGAAGCGTTTTTGGAAGACTGTATGGCGGTTGTTGTAGATTCTATCAAGGATGTGAGAGATTATCTGGATGAAAGCGGAGCAGACATCAGTGGTATGAGTGATGAAGAGCTGGAAGAGGCTTCAGAAGTATTCGCACTTCCGAACGGACAGTATCTGATCGTGGAAGGTTAATAAAAGGAAAAGAGCTGCGGCATCAGTTGGTTGCCGCAGCTTTTTTGAGCGCATCACGGATGGTGTTGAGAAGAAGCTGAGAAGTATAGGGACTGTCACTTGAAAGCGTAAGATGATCAAGGGACTGGGATTTACAGATCTGGTCAGCCAGATTCTCAAGAGATGGCTGAAGAAGAGGATACATGGCAGTTACCGTCTCACTTAGATTGGAAATGCGGATGGAATTGATAGAGGTGTCAGAGACAGAAACTTCCAGTTCCAGATCTTCATTTCCGAGTGTAAAAGAAGAGGTATAAACGCCGGGAGTATATTTTTTGTCGGATACAGAGGAATGCCGGTTTCCGGAGAACATAAAGAATAAAAGGCAGAGGATGAGAATACCTAAAGTGGCAAAAATAACAGTATAGATAATTTCTTTCATGTGAAGTACGATGATTTTTGTTTTGGAATTCATAAAGAACCTCCTTAGGCAGTATGGAATTTCGGCAGGTTATGCCGCTTAATAAACTATATGAAAAGAAAAAATAGTTTATGCATGAGAAATGCGTGACAAAAGAGAAAGGATTTAGTAGAATCAGGAAAGAGAAAAAGCAGAGGTGAATAGAATGTTTATAATTGCAGGACTTGGAAACCCGGATGAAAAGTATCAGGGGACAAGACATAATGTTGGATTTGATGTGGTGGACCGCCTGGCGGAGAAATACCAGATAGCAGTCGATACTAAAAAACACCGTGCCCTCATCGGAAAAGGAGTGATCGAGGGACAGAAAGTGCTTCTTGTGAAGCCGCAGACTTATATGAACCTGAGTGGAGAGAGTATCCGTAGTCTGGTGGAATATTACAAGATCGATCCCGAAGAAGAACTTCTTGTAATTTATGATGATATCAGTCTGGAAGTCGGACAACTCAGGATCCGCAGAAAAGGAAGTGCCGGTGGACATAACGGAATCAAAAATATTATTGCCAATTTAGGAAGTAGTGTATTTCCACGGATCAAGGTAGGTGTGGGAGAAAAACCGAAAGGATATGATCTTGCTGATTATGTTCTTGGAAAATTTTCCAAAGAGGACCGTGTACTTATGGAAGAAGGATATGATCTTGCCTGTGAAGCTTCTGCTCTGATCATGCAGGGAGCAATCGATCAGGCAATGAACGAATATAACCAGAAAAAGAAAGAATAAGAGGAGGCAAAAAGCGATGCATGCACTTACGGCTCCTTTATCTGAACTGGCAGAGATTGAAGAAATCTGTGAAGAGCGTGGACGGGAACCGGGCATGCTGCTTCTTTCCGGGTGTGTGACATCACAGAAAACGCATTTGATGTATGCGCTTGGAAAAGGTTATGGGCATACATTGATTGTTCTTTCCAGTGAAGATAAAGCAAAAAAATTATACGAAGAATATCGTTTTTTAAATGAAAATACCAGCTATTATCCGGCAAAGGATCTCCTTTTTTATCAGGCAGATATCCACGGAAAACAGCTGGTCAAACAGCGGATGGAAACCTTGCAGATGATGATGGAGGCAAAAAGCCAGGTTACGGTCATTACAACGATTGACGGATTCATGGATGAACTGCCATCGGAAGCAGAAATAAAAGGGGACATTCTGACCATTTCCAATGGGGAGGCGTTGGAATTTGAATCGCTGAAGGAGAAGATCATAAAACTTGGATATGACAGGGAAGCCCAGGTGGATGGTCCGGGGCAGTTTGCAGTTCGTGGTGGAATCATTGATATTTACCCACTTACCGAGGAATTGCCGATCCGTATTGAATTCTGGGGAGATGAAGTGGATTCAATACGGACTTTTGACGTGGACAGCCAGAGATCTGTAGAGAATCTGGAACAGATCGTTATTTATCCGGCAGATGACAGACTGGGAAGTGACAGGAAAGTTTCTTTTATCAACTACTTTGATCCGAAGGACACACTGGTGTTCCTGGATGAACCAGCAAGGCTTCTGGAAAAAGGGCGTCTGGCAGAAAATGAAGTGGAAAAAGCGAGAGAGAACCGTGCAGAAGAAATGGAAAGGACCGGGGAAATGGAAGAAGCTCCGGAATTTTTTACGACTGATGAAATTATAAAATTTCTGAACAAATTCTGTATGATCGGGATGTGTGCTCTGGAAATGAAATGTAAGCCATTTTTTGTGAAAAAGCGGTTTGGAATCCAGGCAAAAAGCGTTAACCCGTATAACAGCAGCTTTGAGATGCTGACACAGGATCTCAAAAGACTGAAAAGGAACGGATACCGGGCGGTTCTGATTTCTGGGTCCAGAACAAGGGCAAAACGTCTGGCAGAGGATCTACGTGATTATGATCTGAGCAGTTTTTACAGTGAGGATCAGGAACGAGAAGTGAATCCAGGGGAGATCATGGTATGCTACGGGCATATAGAAGTCGGATACGAGTACCCGATGATTAAATTTATTGTCATATCTGAGTCAGATATTTTTGGAAAGACAAAGAAGAAAAAGAAACGAAAAAGTTATGATGGACAGAAAATAAGCAGCTTTTCGGATCTGAAACCGGGAGACTATGTAGTGCATGAGAATCATGGACTTGGAATCTACCGGGGAATTGAAAAGATAGAAGTTGATAAGGTGACAAAGGATTATATGAAGATTTCGTATGCTGATGGTGGAAATCTTTATATTCTTGCGACACAGCTTGACCAGATCCAGAAGTATGCCAGTGCAGATGCTAAAAAGCCGAAACTTAACAAACTTGGAGGACAGGAATGGCATCGCACGAAGAGCAAGGTAAAGACAGCGGTCTGGCAGATTGCCAAAGATCTGGTGGAACTCTATGCAGTACGGCAGTCCAAAGAAGGATTTGTCTATGAAAAGGACACGGTCTGGCAGAAAGAATTTGAAGAAATGTTTCCGTTTGAGGAAACGGAGGATCAACAGCTTGCAATCGAGGCAACAAAACGGGATATGGAAAGCCCAAAGATCATGGACCGTCTGATCTGTGGGGATGTGGGATTTGGAAAGACAGAGATTGCAATCCGGGCAGCATTCAAGGCAGTGCAGGAGAACAAGCAGGTTGTCTATCTGGTCCCTACTACGATTCTTGCACAGCAGCATTACAACACTTTTGTGCAACGGATGAAAGAATTTCCGGTAAGGGTGGATCTGTTATGTCGTTTCCGCACACCTGCACAACAGAAAAAAACGATCGAAGATTTGAAAAAGGGACAGGTTGATATCATCATCGGAACCCACCGGGTATTGAGTAAGGATGTGGCATTTAAAGATCTGGGACTTCTGATCATTGATGAGGAACAGCGTTTCGGTGTCACTCATAAAGAAAAGATCAAGCAGATGAAAAAAGATGTGGATGTACTGACGCTGACGGCAACGCCGATTCCGAGAACTCTTCATATGAGTCTCATCGGTATCCGTGATATGAGCGTTCTGGAAGAGCCGCCGATGGATCGTGTGCCGATCCAGACATACGTTATGGAGTACGATGAGGAGACTGTTCGGGAAGCCATCCGCAGGGAGCTTCGCCGGGGGGGACAGGTGTATTACGTATATAATCGAGTCAATGACATTGCCGAAGTAGCCCTTCGGATATCCAGACTTGTGCCGGAGGCCAGAGTGGATTTTGCACATGGACAGATGAGTCAGAGGGAACTGGAGCAGGTAATGTATGATTTTATCAATGGAGATGTGGATGTACTGGTTTCCACCACTATTATTGAGACAGGACTGGATATTTCCAACGTAAACACTATGATCATCCATGATTCGGACAGATATGGCCTTTCCCAGCTTTATCAGCTCCGTGGGCGTGTAGGACGTTCCAACAGGACTGCTTATGCATTCCTGATGTATACCAAAAACAAGATGCTCCAGGAGACCGCGGAGAAACGGCTCAGCGCCATGCGGGAGTATTCAGACCTTGGAAGCGGTTTTAAGATAGCTATGAAGGATCTGGAGCTTCGTGGAGCAGGAAATCTTCTCGGTGCTCAGCAGCACGGGCATATGAACGCAGTTGGTTATGACCTTTACTGCAAGATGCTCAGTGAGGCTGTCAAGGAGGCAAAGGGAATCCGGACTATGGATGATTTTGAGACGACCATTGATCTCAATATTGATGCATTTATCCCGGATTCCTATATCGGCAACGAGTTCCAGAAGCTGGATATTTATAAGCGTATTGCCGGTATTGAAAGCCAGCAGGAATATGACGATATGCTGGAGGAGCTGATCGACCGTTTTGGCGAGCCGACAAAAGCTGTGCTGAATCTTCTTGCCATTGCAAGACTGAAGGCTCTTGCCCATCAGGGATATGTGACGGAGATCAAGCAGCTTGGAAAAGATGTCCGGATCACGCTCTATGAAAAGGCCAAGCTGGATCCCGCAGGTATCCCGGCTATTATGGCGCAGTACCGGAGAGGTTTGCAGTTTAAGGCTGATCATGAGCCGAAATTTATCCTGACACCACAGGGAAGGCTGATCGAAGAGCTGATGAAGTTTGCGGGGGAGCTGGCAAAACTGGCAGAGCCACTGGAGTAAAGGGAAGAATCAGCTAAGCTTAGGGTTATCCACGGGAAAAAACATCCGGTCTGTGGATACCGGATATTTTCCCGGAAAGACTTGTGGATAATTTGTGAAATGTCGTGTAAGTTCGTGAAATTCCTTGCTCTTAAAGGTGAAAACGTTTATAATCAAGTATTATGGAATAAGAGCCGGACCGTGATTCTTATGGACGGATAGATGGAGGATGAAATGAGAAATTCAGTAAAGAAAGCGGCAGTTACTGCTCTTGTCTGCGTTACAGCAGCAGGAATGATGGCAGGCTGCGGAAATAAAAAACTCGATGGTACAAAGATCGCATTGACAGTCAATAAGCAGGAAATCCCGCTTGGCGTTGTAAGTCTGGCAGCACGTATGCAGCAGGCACAGGCTGAGGCAATGTACAAGATGTATCTTGGCGGCGGAAGCGATATGTCTATCTGGAGTACCAAAATGGATGATGATTCCGATGAGACTTACGGTGAAAATGCGGTAACAACATCTGTTGAAACTGTTGAAAAGATGTGTCTGGAGAAAGAACATGCTTCCGAGTATGATGTTGAAATCACAGAGGATGAGCAGAAGGCTCTTGAGGAAGCTGCCAAGAACTTCATGGCTGCCAATTCTGATGAGACAATTGCAGAGCTTGCAGTTGATGAAGATATGGTGAAGATTTTCCTCGAGCTTGAAACATACGATGTGAAGATGAAGGATGCCATTGAAGCCAAAGCGGACGTGAAGCTGGATGAGAAAGAATATCAGCAGATGTCCTTCAGCTATGCAAGTGCAAAGGTCAGCGGAGATGATCTTTCCGATGATGATATCAAGAAGAATAAAGAGAATCTTCAGAAATTCTATGACAAGGTTAAAGAGGATCCGGCTGCAGATTTCAATACTCTTGGAGATGAGATCTCCAAGGATATGACCGCAACAACCGGAACATGCCCTACCTATGAGGAAGGTGATGACAGTGCTGCCAACGGAACTACTTATCCGGATGAGGTTCGTACCGCTTTAAGAAAGCTGGATGAAGGTGCACTGAACGAGGAGATCATAAAGACAGATTCCGTATGGTATGTTGTGAGACTGGATTCCAAGAATGATAAAACTGCAACGGAGAGTAAGAAAGAGTCTCTGACAAACACTAAGAAGGATGATTTCTATAATGATACAACAGATGGCTGGAAGAAGAAAGCAGATATCAAAGAAGAGAAAAAACTGATCAAGAAGATCAAAATCACAGATAATCACAGCTTTACGATCCAGACTCCAACTCCGACACCGGACCCGGATGTAACTGAGACACCGGCAGCAGATTCTGCAGAGGCTGAGGTAACCGAGACACCGGAGACAGAGGGAGATTCTGCAAAGGCTGATGGGGAGACTGCAGACAGTACAGAATCTGAGGCAGCTGCTACACCGGAAGCTGAGAAATAAGATACCATGTTTACAATGGAATGATAAGAGAAAAGACAACGAGCCGTGTACGGGTTTATCGTACACGGCTCGTTTTTTGTAATGCTCATGCCTGCTTTATGGATCATCAGATCAGATCGAGATGCTCCAGTGCGTGAAGAATCCCGTCCCTGTCTACTGCGCTTGTCTGGTATGTGCAGTGTTTTTCGATGCCTCCGTAAGCATTTCCCATAGCAACACCGACTCCGGCAGCTTTCAGCATGGGAAGGTCGTTGGGACTGTCTCCGAATGCATAGCAGTTTTCCTTGGGGATGGAAAGGCGGTCCAGGAGAAATTCCATGCCTGTGGCTTTGCTGGTACCCTTTTGTGTGACTTCCCAGATTCCGTCTCCGTGATCAAAATAGGTGTAATGATCATTACAGAAGCTGCGGAATTTTTCGACATCGGAATCCGGCAGCATATGTACCAGGAATTTGTCATAGGAGTAAGTGCAGGCATCCTCCCGATTGAATTTCGTGATGTCGACCATTGGAATCTCTTTTCGCATTTTGACTCCGAATTCGGACTGGGCCGGAGATGCGCCATCATACAGGATCTCAGTGTTGGATTCAAAAATTGCCTCGATCTTGCATTTGCGGAGAAGGTCTACGGTTTCCTTGCACAGAAGATTTGGGACTGTGCGGAAAAAAAGCAATTTGTTGTCCATGTAAATATGGGTTCCACAGCCGTATATATAGCCATCGAAATGAAGCTCTGAGAGTGCAGAGGGCATCATTACTTTGGTGCGGCCGGTGTTGATGAAAAGAAGATGACCGTTTTCATGGGCTTTTGTGAGGGCGCGGCTGGTGCTCTCCGGAACCTTGAAGGGGTGAGGCGTAAGCAGTGTGCCGTCTATGTCGAAGAACAGGATTTTTTTATCGTTCATAAGGTCTCCTTTAAAATGGGATTTCTTCTTCGGTGTTACTGTTATCAATGTCAGTAATATCATTAACAGGAAGCGGTTCTGCGGATGTATCTTCAACAGAGTTCAGTGTGCTGACACGGATGCCGTTGAGTTCTATTTCACTTTCCATGGGGATCACAAGGCATTTTCGACCATCGATGATGCGGGTTTCTACCAGTTCTGCCCGGTCCGGTGCTACGTGGATCACCACGTCAGGGGTTTTGATCTCGAATTTCCGGGTGTTGGTGATGTTGGATGCTACCAGAGCTGATTTTTCTCCTGCGGCAAGCTCATACTGTTCATCGAAGTTCTGGAGCTTTTCGTCTTCTACGCCGCATTCTTCGAAGAGACGTTTGACTTCGGATTTGGTGAGGACAACAGGTTCCGGTTCGTCCTTCTGGGATTCGATGAGATCGTTGAGCTTTTCATGGATCTCAAGGACTGTGTCGTAGGCACAGTCATCACCAAGGGTTTCTTCCACCAGAGCATTGAAGGAGTCACGCTGGGTTCCGGCAGATAGTGGTGTGGTGCAGCCGAAGACTTCTTCCATCATGGTGGAGCGGAGATTTTCGGCGTTTTTGGTGTAGTAGAGAAGTCCGTGGATATCGGTACTGCGGTCGTTGAACTGTGGGAAAAGGAAGCCCCAGTCAGGCATTTCTACCAGCCAGTCCCGGATACGGTCTTCAATATTGTTTGTCTCTGCATTGTAATGCAGGCCTGCTTTGGAGAGCTTGACCGGGCAGATACTGCAGAGGATGTGGTCGTAGATCTCATCGGAAGCGTCGAACATTTCGGCACCGTCGGAGGATTTGCCGGGGATGTCGTAGACTGCGTGGATGAGGATGATGTAGTAGTTTTCACCGTAGTCGTAGTTTTCTATGATTCTGTCGTAGAAGGCTTCGGTGAGGGTGTCGTCGGTGAGTTTGCTTTTGCGGAGTTTCATGAGGAAGTTTTGGGTTCCGCCTTCGGTTTCCTGATCCAGAGGAAATTCCATGTTGATGAGATTTTTTCCGATGGTGCCGGTGAGGGTTTTTCGGAAGATGTCGAAGTATTTGAAGGTTTCTTCCTCTGATAAGGATAAGAAGGCTTCTTTGAGTTCGGTTTTTTTGTTTTTTTCACCGTCTACGTAGCAGCCGCAGATGCGGGTGATGGAGCAGCGGTCAGGGGTGAATTGTTTTTTTATTTCTGCGATTTCTTTTTTGTTCATGTGTGGTTTACCTCGGTTTTTTAATTAGTTTGATTATAGCACAGGTGTTTGGTGGGGGCAAGATGACGCGGACGGACGTGTGAGATTTGCAGCAGAAGTCCGGGTGCCGTCGTTTCGCCTGGTCATACTAAGCGTCTGAGGTGTCTCACGGAGCGGCCGGCCCATAACTCGCCATGTACGCTGATGCGTACCTGGCTCAGACAGATGGGCCTTACCCTGCGGCTTGTGGCCGCCGGGTACCTCTCCGTGAACCACCTCAGACGCTAAGTATGGACCAAGGCTCACTCCAAAGCACCCGGACTTCTGCTGCAAACCTCACACTGTGCGGTCATGGTGGGAGGGATAGAGTGGTCTGACGGGAGTTGGATGAGCCATCAGCGCTGCGCTGGATGGCTGGGAGGAAAGGCTGAGTTTCCTTGTGGTTTGCCGGGAGGTTGTGAGCGTCGGCGCGTTGCTGGATGCCTGTAGTTAGGAAGCTTGAGATTCCTTGTGGTTTGGAGGGAGGCTGTGAATGTCGGTGCGTTGCTGGACGCTGGAAGGTGGTGTCGAAATTTGGAGATGGGTTTTTGTGGTGTTGTGGTGGGATGTGTGGTATGATTTGTATATCTTATAAGATCTATCCATTTATTTGGTTTCTTTTTGCTTCAATGTCTGAAGCGTTTTTTCAAAAAATATTTATAAAACTGTATACAGGGTTTCTGAAGTGTTTGGTTGATGGTATAATTGTATATACCAGAAGGAGTATTGTTTGAGAGATAATACGATTTTTGATGATGTTTTTCGTACTATGATGGAGAAAATGACGTTTCTGGTCGTGCCTTTGATCAATGATGTTTTTCATACATCATACCCGGCTGATGTGGAGATTGTGCAGCTGCGTAATGAGTATCAGCGGGTGGATGGTGAGATTATTACGGATTCGCGGCTGTTGATCGGAAACAGGATTTATCATATAGAATGTCAGAGTACGGATGACACGACAATGGCTGTACGGATGATAGAGTATGATTTTGCAACTGCTGTTGAGTTTGCCAGAAAGCAGGGACGGAGGTATCGGATGGAGTTTCCACGTTCTTGTGTGTTGTATCTGAGAAGTGGTAGCAATACGCCGGATTTTCTGGAAGTGGATGTGGTTTTTCCGGATGGGGGATGTCATTTGTACAGAGTGCCTGCCATTAAAGTAGAGAATTATACAAAAGATAAGATATTTGAAAAGAGTCTTCTTATGCTGCTTCCTTTTTATATCATGAGATATGAGAAAAGAGCCCATGATATGAGGGAGAATCCCCGGTTATTTCAGACATTGTTGAATGAGTATGAGGAGATACGTGTAAAGCTTGAAAAGGAACTGACAGGATCTGGAAGGTCGGAATTATATACGGATCTGATAAAACTGATTGTAAAAATCTCGGACTATATCTTCCAGGATGAAGAGAAGATCCAGAAAGGGATAGGTGATGCTATGGGTGGAAAAGTTTTGGAACTGGAATCGGAAAGGTTAAGAGCGGAAGGGGAAGCACGTGGCAAGGCGATTGGCGAATCTATTGGAGAAGCGCGTGGCAAAGCAATTGGCGAAGTCAGAGGAGAAGAACGCCTTAGTGTTTTGATTAATAAACTTATTCTTGATAAGAGAAATGATGAGATTCAGATCGTAGTGACAGATGCTAAAAAGCGCAGGCAGTATTATGATGAGTATGGACTCTAGAACAGAGGTGTGGAAGATCATTCCTTTGATTTGTATATTCCGCATTGTGGAGATTCTGTAAAAGAGTGTTTTCTCAGACGTATTCCGGGGATAATAAGGGAAGTAATTATTTGTAATCGGGATATTGACAAATTATGGACAAAATGTTAAGATGGTTTCGTAAAAAACGAATAGCGTTTAGCGCACATGTACAGCTCATTACTACGGTAATGATTGAAGAATCGTTGGGTGAGAATCCCAAACAGGGCTTTCGTCCCTTGTAGTATATTCAGTCTGCAATTCACTGTATTCTTGTAGAAGTATTCATAAGGGATACTTTAATATAAAGGATAGGAGTGGATTCTTGGTTTGTACATTGATATTCCCTGCCGAATCCGGCAGGGATTTTTTTTGCACTTTGATAACAGAATATCGGAAGTAACGTTATCTCTTTATCTTTAGCTTTTGGAAATCCGGTGAGATACCGGTACGGTCTCATCCCCACTGTAATAAGGACGAACACTGCGAAGCCATTGGAAATTATTTCTGAGAAGGGCAGTAAGTAGGTTAGAGTATGTCTGAAAAATACTCTGGAACTTTAAGTCAGGAGACGGACTTTAGTAAAAATAAAAAACAAATATCTGTAGGCATAACGGAGGTTTATTTTTTATACCCTTTCTTATGGAAAACAGGTATCAAACGTGGTCTGAAAAGGCTGCGAAATGATATATTTTGCAGGATAACCTGCAAAAAAATAATACATTTAATTAAGGAGGAAACAAAATGAACATGAAAGTAAGAAAAAGCGTGATTGCATTCTTAATGGCAACAACAATGGTAGGAAGCACAGCAGTACCGGCTATGGCAGATACAGTAACTGCAAAAGTGTCTATAAAGACAACTGGTTTAACAGGAAAAAATAGTGCGTCACCAGACATTGTGCCAGAAAAAGTTGTTACAGTAACAAATTCCAACGGTTCTGTTACTGCACTAGATGTTCTGAAAGCAGTTTCGGGATCTGATACTGAAACAAAAGAGACTTTAAATGGTAAAACTTATCATTATCAAGGAGTTTTAAGTTGGTATGATAGTCAGTATGGAAATTATATTCCAGCTGTTAAAATGGAAAATCATGCTAATAGCGATTTAGGGAAAGTATTTGCAGATGATGGTACAGCAAATAAAACAGCAAACTCTCTTGCTAACGGAAGAGGAAAATATTTCAAATTATCAAATCTTAATACAACAGAAACAGAAAGCATGAAGGTTACAAAAAATTCAACCTGGAACAATATAGTACATAAAACAGATTGGCTTTCTGAGAAAGACTATAATAATTATTCAGGTTGGATGACTATTATTGATGGTAATACAGATAACTTAGGTGTTGATACTGTACTTTCCGACACTAAAGAACACACTGTATGCTTAGATTTTTCTATGATGATGGGATTAGATCTTGGATTTTCCAGTTATGTTCAGCAGGGAGATCAGTGGATTCAGGTTCCGGGTTGGAAATAAAGTAAATTTTAATAGCAAATAAAAAGATGAAGATACTAATGCTTTATAAAGTTTCACTTTATAAAGCATTAGTTCTTCGTCTTTTTCATATTATTTTAATTTTAGGGTGTAAATAGATATGAAGAAAAAGAAAAAAGAAAAAAAAATCTTATATCAGTTAATATTCTCAGCTTTTCTATTATTTAGTAATGCCTATCTTGTAAAAGCTAATTCAGATATATTATCACAAGATTCAACAGGGAAATACTGTATTAATACAGAACAAGATTATTATAATTTTATCGAAAATATACAAAATTATAATAATAAAACGGTTATACTATGTAATGACATTGACATTTCAGATGTTCCAGAAGCAACATCTAGTTTTGGCGGCATATTGAACGGAAAAGGACACACCATTACATATGCTTCAAAAGAAGCAAAAGAAAACATTGCTGTATTTCCTTTTCGTATAAATGACAATGGAATTGTAGAAAATATAAATGTACAAATTGATGAATCATATGCATATAATAGCGAAACAGATGAATTTCAAACTGTCTTTTCGCAATGTGATGGAATTGCAAAAGGAATAACAATTAAAGGAAACGTAACTTGTATTTATGACGATGAAGATGAAAATGTTTCAATAGGTGCAATCGAGGGAAATGGAACTTTAATGGATTCTTCCATAGCGATAACTTACGATTTGCAGAGTGAAAAAACAATCGAAGAAATAGCTGAGGATATTGTTGAGAATGATTTAGAATTTGAATTTTGTCAATTAGGAACAACTTATACTGGAATAACTTACCAAAATTGTATAGGATATGGACAGTATTCGGAAGCAATAAAGTCATTAGCAGATGAACTGGAACCCAAAATAGAAGATGATACATGGGGATATCTATGTGTTTCATTTACACGAAAAAGTTTTTCTAGTACGTCAGCAAGTGCAACCAATTGTTATTATGATAAAGAAAATATGCCAGACATTAAAATCAGGTCTGAATATATTGCAAATAGAGATAATAATAAAGAGTTTCCTAATTATGCTGATTTTGGCAAAACTACGTCTGAAATGAAAAACCAGGGAACTTATGAAGGGTTTGACTTTAATAAAAAATGGACTATTTCCCCAGAAGATAATAATGGCTATCCATATTATAATCTACAAACCGAAGAAATAACTCTTAAAGTTCAGGCTTCCACTGAACCTAAAGTATGGAGTACAAGCGTACCCAGAGATTATAATCGTTTTGTTGATTATGCTAAAAATTATCATTTCCCATATCAAGTAGATATTATAGATGGTGAAAAAAAGAATATTTACGATGACGGTAATAATAATGTTGTAAATGTGATAGGTGTAAAATTTACAGATTTAACTGATGAACAACAATCTATTATTGAAAAATATGGTATAGAAGTAGTTTTGCCATCTGATGATGTAAAGAAAGATATAAAATCTGCTACAATTGATACGAGTTTTTTAGGCGAACGTCCATTAAGCGTAGAATGGATTAATATGCCTATTTTGAAATTTAAAGATGGAAAAGAAGAACAAGCAGAAGAAGATGGGTATAGTTTCAAAGTTGAAGTAGTTGACGGTACTGGTGAAGTTGTAGACAATGGAGCTAAGGGAAACTCAAGTAATCCAAGTCATTGGCCATCTTACTATGAAAAAGCTAAAAAGGCTTGTAACATTATTATGAACTATTGCCAAAATAAAAATGCCTTTGGATCTAAAGAATCCCCATCCTATGAAAATACAGATATTTGGGCCATTTTTACAGCAGCTAGATGCGGCTATATTCCATATGGAGATACAAATTATTTTGACAAATGGTTTGCAAATACCAAAGAGTATTTGCAGTTACTTAAAAATCAGGGAACTGATGTTTCTCAATGGAAGACAACAGAACTTTCAAAATTAATTTTAGCTATTGAAGCTATTGGATATGATCCAAGGGACATTTCGTCTGTAGACCTTCTTTCGGCAGTTGGATCAAGAAAAAGCACAGAACTTACTTATACAACTGTATATGCTATTAATGCAATAAAAGCAGGTGGGTATACCGCTGACACTTTTAAAGATACAGAAATTAACCAATGGGCACATGATACAGCAAAAGCTTTGTCAAATGCCGAAGACAAAATTTTTGCAAATGCCGACAATACCATAGGATGGCAGCCACTTATTTTCTGGTACAAAAAGCCTGGTTACGATGATGTAACAGAAGCTGTAGACAAGGCATTACATAAGCTTCCAGCAATTGCACAACGTTCAACAGGTTCATTCTGTACACCAGGATTTGAAACAGGATGTATGTCTTATGGAAACAATGCATGGAATGATGCACAGGCAATGCTTTTTGCAGGAACGTTTGGTGTAAATGTTTTAGATTCTTCCAGTGGATATACTAAGAATGGAAACAATATTCTTGATGCATTCTTTGATTTGGTAGATGTAGACGGAGTTCTGGATGGAAGTATTCATGGATTTACAAACTATGATGTACCACAGATTGCCCGTGGTTTGGATGCATTTATCAGACAATACGAAAATACCGCAAGCTTCTGGGAGTTTACAGACGTAAAAGTCCCAACCAAGTCCGTCAACGACATGATTCTTGCCCTTAACGATAACAGTACAAAAGAAAAAATTGAAGCAGCAAGAAACGCTTACAATGCATTAGACGAAAAACACAAAGCAATCTTTAACAAAGACACACTGAGAAAGCTTCTTGCAGCAGAGACTGGTTCAGGTAATTCTATTGAAAAAGCTATGGCAGCCATTAATGCGATCCCAGCAGCGGATAAGCTGACAATGGATGACAAGGCGGCTGTAGAGAAAGCAAGAACTCTTTATGATTCACTGAATGATGAAGAGAAATCTGTAATTACAAATTACTCTAAGCTGACTGAAGCAGAGGCTAAGATCAGAGAACTTGAGAAACAGCAGGAGCAGAAAGATAAGGATAAGAAAGCAGTAGAGAAGGTTATCGCTGATATTGATGCGCTTCCTTCTTCTTCTGAACTGACTCTTGATCCGTATGTTCTGCAGCTTCTTGACCGCGTACAGGCAGAGTACAATGCTCTTACAGATGCGCAGAAAGCTCTGGTTACGAATTACAGTACGTTACAGTATCTGAGAAATCTGATTCCTGATCTGAAGGCTGCGGCTGCAGTTGTTGATAAGATCAAGGCAATCGGCGAGGTTACTTCCGATAATTATCTGAAGAAACAGGCTCTTGTAGTGGAAGCCAGAACGGCTTATGATGCCCTGACAGCAGATCAGAAGAAGCGTGTGACAAACTATGCAGAGCTTGAAAAAGCGGAGTTGTTTATCAGCAGACAGAGTACGGATGAGAAGGTTGCTTATGTGATCTCCTTTATCGATGAACTGAATATCACTACTTCATCTTCAGGTGCTCTTTCTGACGGACCTCTGAGACTGACAGAGAAGAATAACAATGTTCCGACAGAGAAAATCTGGAATGACTGGAAGGCTTATGTGGTAAATGCAAGAGCATTGTATGATACGCTTGATGACCAGCAGAAAGCCCAGGTTACAAATACAGCTTCTCTGGAGAAAGCAGAAGGTTATATTTACCAGCTGAAAGCCGATGCGCTCAAGGCAATGCTTAAAGCACTCCCGGATGCGCAGACAGTACGAGGATATGAGGCACCTCAGCCGACTACAGTTCCATCAGCACAGGAGGCAGCTTCTGTTGAAGAGGAACAGGCGGTACCGGCACAGTCTGAGGGATCTGATTTCTCAGATGGAAGTGCGGACGCATTCAGCAGTGATGAAGTTGATGAGCAGGCAGCTGAGACAGTGGATATCCCTCAGGCAGAATCAGCTGAAGATACTGAAGATGTCCAGACAGATGTTGATTTCTCCTCTGATGAAGAAGTTCCGGCAGCAGGTGATACCTCTAAGCGTGAACTTACAGAAGCAGAGCTGAAACAGATTGCAGAAGCCAAGAATGCTTATGACAGATTAACAGAAACAGAAGAGAAGAAATTCAGAAGCGAGAACACCGCACTGGTTGAGAATATGGAGAAGCTTCTTGCCATGGCACTGACTTATGAGAAAGGCCAGAGTGCATATCAGCAGTTCTTCGCAGATGAAGCAGCACAGATTTATGCAACAGTAAAAGATCACCCGGTAGACAGAGATTCCTACGCAGATGTTAAGGCTTTCCTTGACCGTTATGCTAAGGATTATCAGGGACAGGAAGATGCCATGGCAGGCCTGAAAGTCAAAGTCGGCAGTCAGGAGATGATTTTTGCAGAGGTTATCGCAGCACTGACGGCACAGGCTGACAAGGCAGGTAAGGACATTTCAGATGCACAGCAGGCAGATGAGTGGATCAGCAATCTTCCGACTGCTGTTACCAAAGAGAACATTGCAAATGTAGAAGCAGAGCTTGCAGCACTTCAGAAGCTGATCGACGGCATGAGTGTGGAAGGCAAGTCCTATATGTGGAATGCGAAGCAGTTAGGGCTGATCAAGACGATCGTGGCAGATTACCACATTGAACTTGCGGGCAAACAGGGTGCATTTAAGGCAGATATGCCTGCAGATCTTCAGACAAAGGCAATCAACTATAAGACTGTCCAGATCAGCTGGAGCAGCGTGGATAACGCAGACGGATACATGGTATACCGCAGAACAGCAGACAGCGGATGGAAGAAGATCGCATCCCGGGTAACAGATATTTCCTATAAGGATCAGAAAGCAGTTACAGGAAGAGTTTACTATTACACAGTAAGAGCTTATTCTTATACATGGGGCGGAAAGACTGTAAGCAGTTATGACAAAGATGGTGTGATTGGAAAAGCGAAGCTTGGAAAAGTAAAGATCGCAGCAACTGATTCCGAGAACTATACCACCATCCGTGTCACATGGAATAAGGTTTCCGGAGCAAACGGTTACAGAGTATACCGCTCTGCTTCAAAGGATGGCAAGTATACAGCAATTGGATCAACCGCAAAGAACAGTGCAGTTACCTTCCTTGATAAGAAAGCAGTTACCGGTAAGACTTATTATTACAAAGTACGTGCTTACCGCAATGTAAGCGGAAAGAAAGTATACGGAAGCTATTCAGCAACAGAGAAAGCAAAGGCAGTACTTTCTGCTCCGACCCTGTCCGCAGGCTCAACTTCAAAGACAGCAGTGCTTGAATGGAGTAAGGTAAAGGGTGCCGATGGCTATCAGGTATATGCCAGCGATTCCCAAAATGGTACCTATACCCGCATAAAGATCACCAAAGGTACAGGTGCGACAGACGAGAGCCTCCTCACCGGAAAGACCCGTTACTATAAAGTACGTGCTTACAGAAAAGTAAACGGAAAAGCAGTTTATGGCTCTTTCTCAAAGATTAAAAAAGTAACTGTTAAATAATAAAATCAGTATGCAGTGTGTTATCAACACACTGCATACCCCAAAAGAAGGTAAGAGAATGAAAAAAGCATTTATAATTATAATTTTATGTATGATTTTGCAAATTTTTACAGTTACTGTATATGCAAATGATAGCAATGTAAATATTGTAAGCGCTGATAATTATGAATCACGGGAATTTAATCAATGGAAGCGCGCTAAGTATAATTTTTCATTTAATGTATCTACCGAAAAGAAAACTATAAAGGCATTATGTAGTGCTGTGTTAACTGCAACTGGAACAGCAATTGGATCTTGCGGAGGTGAAGGAGCAGCTATAGCAGGAAGTGCAATTGGAGCGGGAATTTCTTCTTATGCGAGTGATTGTATAGAGGAACATTACAGTAAATTCAAAAAAAAGGGATATGGTACTTCAATTACAGCTATGTATGGTTCAAAATTGCGCGTGATTATATCAATATATTCAGATTCAGCAAGAACAAAATTAGTTTCTGAATATAAAATGTCTACAGATTCCTATCCTGTATAATTTATATATATGAATAAAATAAAAATATTTTTGCTGACTATTTCATTAATGTTTTTGGCGAGCCTGGCAGCTATATTTATATCAAGAGAATTTATATTCCACAATAAAATTTCAGATTTGAGCTGCCTGTTAAACATATGGAAAGATACTTATGGATGGAATTTTCTGATAAATGTAATAATCGCTCTGATAATTGCTGCAAAATTTGGAAAGAATGATACAAAAAAATAAGGCAGATGTCCTTTCTACCTGCTATATGACAGGGGGAGAGTCATCTGTCATTTTGTAATTTCAGGAATTGCGGGTGCTATTTTACCCGGATGTAATTTTTTAGATTAAAAACGCGGAGGAAACAAATGAATAAACAATGGATGGCACTGCTTCTCAGTACAGGAATTGCTGTGACCGCATGTCCTGTACCCGCAGCCCAGATGCCACCGGCTGAGCAGATACACGGGGAGGCAGAAGAAACTTCTGTCCCTGTACAGCATGATGATTCTGACGACAGAGAAACTGCGAATGAATTCCAGTCTGACACCGAACCATCTCAGTCAGAGACAGACGATGGCGCGGCCGGAAATGAAGAAGAAAATAATGAAGCCGGTGAAGAAAAGCTGGATATACCAGCCATGATTTCCTGTATTCAGGAAGCAGCGGCGCTCGAAGAAATTGATCTGTCCTCAGAAACGGTCTCGAAGTTCTTTCTTGCCAGTGACACCTATGACAGTCTGACAGAAGAGGAACAGGCAGAAATTGACCCTGAGATCAAAGAGGCTCTTGAAACTGTCCGAAACCGTATCGCGGCACTGATTTCTTCTGACAGTGGAGTGACCGCCACGGGAAATCCCTGGTATGTGCAGACCCATGTGCAGGAGAACCCGGATCAGGAACAGACTATACAGGAGCTCTCCGAAGCATATCCGGGGACTCTTCCACAGCTTCTTTATGATATAAATATTTCCTATACGGATATCCGTACAGGAGAAAGCTATCAGCCAATGACGATGATCTCTCTGACCTTTCCTGTTCCGGATGGCTATGAGAGTCTGACGAAGCCGAGGATCCTTAGAAGTACCGGGGATTCGTTTATGGAACTGACTCCTCAGACGACAGAAGATAACTGTTTCTATCTGGATAGTGCCAGAACTTTAAACCATCTGATCATTGCTGACTTTCCCGCAGGACTTCAGGGAATCTCTCTTAACAGTAAATCCGTTAAGATCAACCGGGGGCAGAAATACACCCTGAAGGTGGTTCCGATACCGGAATCGGTTACGGAAGAGTATACAGTGACATGGAAAAGCAGTGACACTTCTGTTGCGAAAGTAAGCAAAAAGGGAGTTGTCACAGCAGTAAAGAATGGCAAAGCTACGATTACCGCTTCTGTAACACAACACCCGGAAATGACGGCCTCCTGTAAGGTAACGGTCATGCAGGGAGCAAATGCCCTGAAGAAATCGGTCAGTCAGGTTATGGCAGAGACCAGCGCCTATATGCGTGCAACAGATACCAATCCTTCTGTTGGCAGCGAATGGTATGTGCTTGGACTGGCGAGAGGCGGTTTAAGCCTGAAGGAGAAATATTTCTCTACCTATTATAATCACACGGCAAATTATATCGAGGAAAAGAAGGGAATCCTTACCAATACTTCCAAATATACAGAGTATTCCAAGAGAATCCTGGTCCTGACCTCAGAGGGGAAGGATGCCCGCAATGTGGGTGGTTACAATCTATTTCAATATATCTCTGATTTCAGCCTTGTGAAGGAACAGGGATTAAACGGTCCGATCTGGGCACTCCTTGCCCTTAACTGCCACCCGGAATATTCTTTCCCGGAGAACCCGTCTGCGAAGGAGCAGAATTCGGAATCTGCGCTGGTGAATTTCCTGCTGCAGAGTGAACTCCCGGGTGGCGGATGGACGCTGATGGGAAGTAATGCGGATTCTGATATTACCGGCATGACACTGCAGGCGCTGGCACCGTATTATCATAAATCAGGTTATGAGAATGTGACTGCTGCCATTGACAGAGGGCTGAATAAATTGTCGGAAATGCAGAATGACAGCGGTGGATATTCCACGATGGGTGTGGAGACAGAGGAGTCCTGTGCACAGATCATCACGGCTTTATGCAGCCTTGGGATTGACCCGGAGACGGATTCGCGTTTCATCAAGGGCGGCCACTGGACAATAGAGAATCTTCTTTCCTATCATATCGATGGAAGTGGATTTATGCATGTAAAGGCGGGTGCCGGAAATAACGGCGGGGCGGCAGCAGGCACTCTGGACGGGATGGCTACGGAGCAGGGATATTACGCACTGGTTGCCTACCAGCGCCTGAAGGATGGCAAGACGAGCCTTTATGATATGTCAGATGTGAGTATCAAAAAAGGTGGCAAGGGAGATGGTTCCGGTACCGGTCTGAAAGAACCCACGCCGATTCCTACCCCGACGCCGGTTCCTGCCACAACACCGTCAGGCGGCAATACGAAAACGCCGGGTGGATCCGGGAAATCTCTGGGTGGTAAGTCTTCCGGCAGCAAAAGCTCCACGGGTTCCGAAAGCTCAGGAAAGGATAGTGGCTCCGGTTCAAAGGATTCTAAAAACAGTAAATCAAAGAACAGTAAGTCATCAAAGGATAAGAATTCCGGCGGCTGGGATTTCGAAGCAGAGCCTTATACAGAGTCGGAAGAGACTTCACAGATGGATACCGGTGAGGATGGATATCAGGAAACTGCCGGGGAGAGTGGAACCGGAAGTCTGACCTCAAAGAAGAAAGAATATGGTATGATCTTTGGTTTTGCGGCAGGCGGTGCTCTGGCGGGAGGACTGGCAGGCAGCGGCATTAAGGCCGGAGTGAGGGCTCTTATTAAGAAGCGGAGGAAGAAGAAATGAGGATAAAGAAAAAGGGACTTGCCCTGTGGCTTGCACTGTTTCTGGGGGTAAGTTCGCTCTCAGGTTGTGGCGGCGGGGATGACGGCATGACACAGCTTTCCGAAAAAGGAGCTGAGATCTTAAACAGCACGGAGGAAGATTCTGATACAGATGTGGAACCTTTGAAGCAGAAAACAAAGCTTCCTGAGGACGGAATCATCACCCAGGCACAGATGGAAACGATCGCCGGAAAGGACGAAAAGTATTATTTTACCGGAAAAACGGACAGCGGGATCAGTTATAAATGGACTTACAATGGAAGCCAGATTCAGAATCCGGTGGAGCAAAAACTTCTGGTACAGTGCAGTGAAGATGGAACAGAAGAGGTAAAGAAGCTTGCCAATGATGCGCCTTATGCGTTGAAAGTCACACTGGAGAAGATGAATCTGGCAGCGCCTGCGAAGCTGACCCTGAATCTGAAAGAAAAATGGGACGCGGATAAGGTTCTTTACTGTCTGGAAGAAGATGGAAAGCTTTATCAGCTTGATACTGCAAAGATTACTACCAGAGAAACCGGAAAGAAAAAAACAGAGCGCACAACACTTACCTTTAACGTGACTAAGACAGGAGGAGATTTCTATCTGATCGGCGGTTCTACCACAGGTGAATCTACGGATGAATCCGATGACAAATCCAAGGGCACTGCTGATAATAAGGATACACAAAACGGTGAAAATTCCACTGGAAGTTCTGGCGGTCAGTCCAGCACAGATGGAAATACCAGTTCCGGACAGACAGACTCTTCCGGCGATGGAACAGGCAATACAGACACTTCCGGTGGCGATGACAGCTCAGATACAGCCATGACCTGTACTTTCTCTATCGAGTGTTCTACGATCCTGAATAACTGGGATGATCTGAAAGAGTCCAAGGCAGAATTTGTGCCTGCGGACGGCTGGATCCTGTATCCTTCGGAGGTGGAGTTCTATGAGGGGGAGACGGTATTTGATGTGCTGAAGCGTGTATGTAATCAGGCCGGTATTCAGATGGAGTCGGAGTGGACACCTATGTATAACAGTTATTATGTATCCGGTATCAATAACCTGTATGAGTTTGACTGTGGCAAGGATTCCGGATGGATGTACTGTGTCAACGGCTGGTATCCGAATTATGGCTGCTCGAAATATACGCTGGAGGACGGCGATACGGTAGAATGGCGTTATACCTGCAATCTTGGCAGGGATGTGGGGGATCAGTATTATGACTGATGCTTTTTCCAGGTGCCATCCTGTTTTAAATTTCTTTTATTTTGCCGTGGTGCTGGGGTTTACCATGTTTATCCAGCACCCGGTTTACCTGGCAGTCTCTTTTGTGGCTGCCACAGCTTACTCCATGTGGCTTAACGGAGTAAAGAAGGTTCTGAAAATCAATTTTCTTCTGACGCTACCGAGTCTCCTTATCGTGGCACTCTTAAACCCGATGTTTAACCATTACGGAGTCACACCGCTTCTTTATATAGAAAGCAGCGGAAACTGGGTTACGCTGGAGGCAATGGTATATGGAATCGTTCTGGGATGTGTACTTTTTATTATGATTTTGTGGTTCTCCTGCTATAACCAGATCATGACAAGTGATAAATTTATCTATCTTTTTGGCAGGATTATCCCTGCGATGTCTCTGATGCTGTCTATGGCGCTTCGGTTTGTGCCTCACTTTATGGCCCAGCTGAAGGTGATCCGCAATGGACAGAAATGCGTGGGGATGGATGTGAGCAATGGCAAATGGTTTAAGAAGATCCGTTATGCGTTAAATATGGTGTCCATTCTTGTCACATGGGCACTGGAAAATGCGATTGAGACGGCTGATTCCATGAAAAGCCGTGGCTATGGGTTAAGAGGACGTACGGCTTTTTCTATTTACCGTTTTAACAGAAGGGATAAACTACTGGGAACTATGCTTGTCGGGCTTTGTGTGATTTTCGGATATGGATGTTACCGGGGAGCTGCTTTTGCACAGTACAATCCCAGAATCCTGCTTGCCGGTTTTACTGTTTTCGGAAGGGTTCCGAAGCAGTCGTGCAGTCCGCTGCTGGCTGCTGTCACATTTGTCAGCTTTGGTGTGTTCTGTTTTCTGCCGCTGATTCTGGATCTGTGTGAGGAATCTGCCATGAAGAAAAGCAGAAGCCACGTACAGGGAGAGATGGCAGTGACCTACAGAAAGATTTATGAAGATATGGAAGGAGAAGCGAGATGAAGATAATAGAAGTGAGAGATTTTTCCTTCCGTTATGCGAATGGCAGCAGGGAGTCACTGTCTCATGTGTCACTGGATGTGGAGGAGGGTACCTTTAATGTGCTGTGCGGTAAGAGTGGCTGTGGCAAGAGTACGCTGCTTCGCCAGCTGAAGTCGGATCTGGCTCCTTTTGGCAGCAGTTCCGGGAAAATCTGTTATTATGGGCGGGATTTAAAGGAAGTCGGCCACCGGCAGCAGAGCCAGGAAATCGGCTATGTACTGCAAAATCCTGAAAATCAGATCGTGACAGATAAGGTGTGGCATGAGCTTGCGTTCGGTCTGGAAAGTCTGGGATATGATACGCCTACGATCCGTCTGAGAGTGGCAGAGATGGCGAGCTATTTCGGGATTCATCAGTGGTTTTATAAGAATGTCTCGGAGCTGTCCGGAGGGCAGAAGCAGCTTTTAAACCTGGCGGCGATCATGGCTATGCACCCGAAACTTCTGATTCTGGATGAGCCGACTTCTCAGCTTGATCCGATCGCGGCTTCTGATTTTCTGGAAACGGTGAGAAAGATTAACCGGGATATCGGCACTACCATAATTCTGACGGAGCACCGGCTGCAGGATGTCATTCCGTGGGCGGACAGGGTATATGTGATGGATAAGGGCAGTCTGCTCACGCAGGGGGCGCCACGGGAAATCGGTGAGTTTCTGAAGAGGGAACATCATGGAATGTTTCTGTCCATGCCGGTTCCCATGCAGGTCTATGCAGAGGTAGAAAATAATCTGCCATGTCCGCTGACTGTAAGAGAGGGAAGGAACTGGATCACACAGGTGATGGCAGCAGCTTCTGATACAGTTTCTGTTTGTGAAGAAAGTTATTTTTGTAAAAATAAACAAAAACTGCAAAAAAAGCTGAATACAGTCAGAGATAAACTGCTGCCTGGTTCCAAAAGCTCTATGCCACCGGCTATTGAGGTAAAGGATGTGTGGTTTCGTTATGAAAAAGACGGAAAGGATGTTGTGCAGGATCTGAACCTGGAAGTAAAGCAGGGAGAATTTTATGCGCTTGTCGGTGGAAACGGAACGGGGAAAAGTACGACTTTATCGCTGATCAGTCGTGTCCGTGCTCCCTACAGAGGCAAGATTCTCCTGAATGGGATTGATATCCGCAGGTATACGGATACCCAGCTTTACAGAGGGTATCTGGGTGTGCTGCCACAGAATCCCCAGAGCATGTTTATCAAGAAGACAGTCCGGGAGGATCTGTATTCTATCATCGGTGGGGCAAAGGAGAAGAAATCTTCCGAATACACTGCCAATATGAGGAAGGCAGAGGCAATCGAGGGAATCGTAAGTCTGACCAGACTGGAAGGACTGCTTGACCGTCATCCGTATGATTTAAGCGGTGGAGAACAGCAGCGTCTTGCACTGGCTAAGGTTCTGCTGTTGCAGCCGAGGCTTCTTCTGATGGATGAACCAACGAAGGGGCTGGATGCAGAATATAAACAGGAACTGGGAGACATTTTAAAGAAGCTCAAAGCTCACGGGATCACTATCTTTATGATCTCGCATGATGTGGAGTTTGTCGCAGAATATGCAGACAGGGTCGGCCTGTTCTTTCAGGGAAATGTGGTGACGTGTAAGAGTGCAAGGGATTTCTTTGCGGGAAACAGCTTTTATACGACTGCTGCCAATCGCATGGCAAGGCATTATTTTCCTGATGCTGTTACCGGAAAGGAGGTGGCTGCGTGCTTGAAGGCAAGGCTTTAGACCAGTTTATGGACCGTTTCTTCGGGGATTCCTGTGCACAGAGCCTGCCCGGGGAAGAGGAATCCGGACAGGAATTAGAGGAATATGAACTGAAAGAGGATGGAATCATTATCCAGCCGATCCATAAAGGAAAGATTGAGAAGCGTACCTGGATTGGTCTGATTATGTTTCTGGCTTTTGTTCCGCTGGTGCTTTTTATCCTGGTTCATAAGTTTCATGGTAAGCATGATGTAGTGATCAGTCTTTTAATACTTGCCTATGCCACGATCCCGTTCTTTATGGTATTTGAGGGCCGGCATCCACAGGCAAGAGAGATTATGGTCATTGCCGTAATGGCGGCTCTTGGGGTCGCAGGCAGGAGTGCTTTCTTTATGATCGGAAGCTTTAAGCCGATTGCGGCCATCGTGATCATTACCGGGGTTTCCTTAGGTGGTGAGGCGGGGTTTCTGTGTGCCTGTCTGATCATGATGATCTCAAATATGTTTTTCGGGCAGGGACCGTGGACACCCTGGCAGATGTTTTCCTATGGAATGATCGGATATCTGGCAGGAATCCTTTTTCAGAAAGGGATTCTCAAAGCCAGGAAGGTGGATCTGTGTATTTACGGATTCTTAAGTGTGTTTCTGATCTTCGGCGGGATCATGAATCCGGCATCTATTCTGATGGCATACGGATACATCACAAAGAAGAGCCTGATCGCGTTTTATATCTCAGGTGCACCGGTAGATCTGGTGCAGGCAACTTCTACGGTAATCTTCCTGTGGATCCTAAGCAGGCCTCTGCTGGAGAAACTGGAGAGAGTAAAAAGAAAATACGGGCTGCTGCAGCGGCCCGAAAATAAGGAGGAAAATGAATATGACAAAGAATAAGCTATGGCAGGCCATTAAGGGGCTGACTCTTGCAGCCGGAATGGCAGTGGGGATTTTTGCGCTGGGACAGACCGATGTTCTGGCAGATACCCTGACGCTGACTGTGGAGAAGAACACGATCGGCCAGGGTATGATCCTGGATCCTGTACAGGTGGAATTTGCGAAAGGAGAAACCTGTGCAGATGTTCTGCTCCGCGGGTTAAGTGAGAACGGGATTACGCCGCTTTATGACACAAATACAAGTTATGGTTTCTACTTAAGGGGAATTGCCAACTGTGACAGTGGAAGCCTGAATCCACCGGCATGTATCCAGAAGGTTCTCTCCGAGACTTCCACCTGGACCGGTGATGCCTATAAGCTTACTGATAACAAATATGCACCGGATCTGACAGAATTTTCCTACTGCTCCGCATCCGGATGGACGTATACTCTGGATAATGTATTTATGGGTGTCGGAATGGGTGCGAGTCATCCGTCAGACGGAAGTGTCCTGCGTGTTATGTTTGCCCTTTGCGGTGGTACGGACATTACAGGATGTGACCCGTATAATAATAACAGGCAGATTTTTGAGGCGGCAGATAAGAGCGAGCTTATCCGCATGATGGGAAAGGCAAATGCAGAGCGTTCCAGATGGTCCCAGGTCAGCGGATTCTCCGGTGCATATGCCGAAGCGGACAGTGCGCTGACTACGCTGGATGCGTCTGCAAACAGAGTTTATGAAGCGGTTCAGCTGCTTAAAAGTATTGAGTCAAAGCTTCCGGTAGCACCGAAGCTGATCAGCTTAAATGCTTCTGATCTGACTCTTACAAAGGGAGACAGCTATACACTGACTTATACGATTGTTCCGTCTGATGCGGTGGGAACTGTAAGCTGGACTTCTTCCAACAATTCTGTTGCAAGTGTAAACGGTGGTGTGGTAACAGCAGTGGGAGAAGGTTCTGCGGTGATTACTGCGAGAGTTTCCGGAAGTGTCTATGCGACCTGCAATATTTCCGTTTCTTCCAGACCGGTCAGTGTGACAGGGGTGAGTATTTCTCCGTCCAGCCTGAATCTCTCAACGAAAAGCGGTTCCAGGACACTGGATTACACGATCACGCCAAACGGCGCAAAACCGTCCTCTTTGTACTGGGAATCTTCCAACTCTTCTGTAGTAACCGTAGATGGCTCCGGCAAGGTAACTCCTGTGGGTGCCGGTTCTGCAGATATTACACTGACTACGGACAATGGAACGAAAGGCACCTGCCACGTGACTGTTACAGCACCGGCACAGAGCATTGCTTTGAGTGACAAAACGCTGACTCTGGCAATTGATCAGGGAACCTATACCCTGACCTGGACATTCAGTCCGAAGGGAAGCGGCGGGGAACTGGTATGGACCTCTGATAATGCAGGCGTTGCCAAAGTAGACCAGAAGGGTGTTATCACACCTGTTTCTGTAGGAGAAACCGATATCCGTGTAAAAACAGATCAGAATGTAACCGCAGTGTGCCATGTAGTTGTAAAGGGTACTGCGAAAGACCTCTTTGCAGCAGGAATGCCAGAGATCACAACCTGCAAGGCGGCAGGAAATACAGTTCTTCTTACTTGGAATAAATATGAAAATGCAGATTCTTATATTATTTTAAGACGTAAGATGGGTGAAAGCAAATTCGCAAAGATTGCTACGGTCAAAGACCTCTCCTATACAGATACAGCGTTTTCTCCGTCAACTCCTTATTATTACAGTGTACAGGCTGTTTCCACCAAATGGGGCGGTGCTATTAAAAGCAGTTATGACAAAAACTTCTCTGTAACAACCAATGGAATTGCACCGACACCAACTCCGGCACAGACAGTAAAACCGAAAACCCCGGCTGTCACAGTAACTGCCGGTAAGAAACAGGCTACACTGAAATGGAAAAAGGTAAGCGGTGCCAAAGGGTATGTAGTATACCGTGCCACATCCAAATCCGGTAAATATAAGGCAGTATCAACGATTAAAAAGGGAAGCACTGTTTCTTATATAAATAAGAAGCTTACGTCTAAGAAAACATACTATTACAAGGTGCGGGCATATCGTACCGAAAACGGTAAAAGAATATACAGCAGCTATTCTAAAGCAAAGAGCGCTAAGATCAAATAATATAAATTCACACAAGTCCAGTGTGTTAGAAAGCATATTGCTGTGAACAGAAACGATGTTAGAGCGTGTTTGAAAAATTAAAAATATAGGATTGTGCTATTTAAGAAAATATGTTATATAATACAATATATAGAGAGTTAATTCTCTATTCGCATGATGAGATGAGTGACGGTTCTGACTCATCGGTAAAATAAAATATGACCGAGCGAAGAGTATAACGAGAGGGAGTTCATTTTCCCTCTCGTTTATATGTATATAAGGAGAAGAAAATTGGAAATTGACTATGCTGTTTATAGCCTTTCAGATGAATTTTACGAGAAATATCCGAATCCGCCATATAAAGAACTTTTAAAGAAAAAGGAAAGAAGATATGCTTGTTTACTTATTCAAAGTCATTATGGATATTTTATATGCATTCCATATAGAACAGAGATTTCCCATAAATATGCATATCACTTTCGCAAATCGTCTCGTTCGCAAAAACATAGATCAGGACTTGATTATACTAAAATTGCTATTATAAAAGATATTTCGTAACTATTCAGCAGTCTACTATCCCGCGAGGTGTTTTGGCATGAACATGCCAAAATCCCGCAAGCAGGATTCTTTCTTGTGGATTTTGACTCGTAACTGTGAAGGTACTGAACAGTTACAAAAGGAGAATAATACAATGGTTCCAATCGCACATATAGAAAATAATTTTCCAACCAAATTCGGTATTCCCAGGCAGAGTGGCCGTGTAGGGGCGCTTAAAGCGAGAATCGTATTCGAACCGGAATATCGAAATGTGGATGCCTGCCGTGGTCTGGAGGAGTTTAGTCATATCTGGCTGATCTGGGAGTTTTCGGAGGCAAAGAGGACAAAGTGGTCACCGACTGTCCGCCCGCCCAGGCTTGGGGGAAATGTGAGAAAAGGAGTTTTTGCCACAAGATCTCCCTTCCGTCCCAATTCCATAGGATTATCCTGTGTGAAGCTTGAGAAAGTAGCTCTGGATGAGTCGGACAGCCCTGTACTTTATGTAGAAGGTGCAGATCTGATGAATGGAACACCGATTTTCGATATTAAACCATATATTCCTTATGCAGACTGCCATCTGGAAGCAACAGGAAGTTTTACCGAATATTCCAAAGATCATCATCTGAATGTAGAATTTCCCCAGGAGCTTCTGGAAAGAATACCCGAGGAAAGCAGAGAGGCTCTGATCGCAGTGCTTGCAGATGATCCCCGTCCTGCTTATCAGAATGATCCGGAACGGTCTTACGGAATGCCTTTTGGAGAGAAGGATATTCATTTTCGGGTGGATGGAGATATCCTTCGTGTTTATAATGTGACAGAATTTGTAAAAAAACAGCAGGAATCTTCGGCAGATTGTGGAAAATAACCATTTTCGGATATTTCTGTAAGAAAGGCTTGCAAAATTGGCGTTTATTCAATACAATATTAAACAGACTTTATGTTGGTAGAGTGACAAAGACTGATGGGAGATCGGTCTGAAAATATTTAGTGACATATGAGGAGCAGGAAAAATGAAGAAAATTGTTAAATTCGGAGGAAGTTCTCTGGCAAATGCGGAACAGTTTCAGAAAGTAGGGGAGATCATCAGAAGTGATGAGAGTAGACGTTATGTGGTTCCGTCCGCTCCCGGAAAGAGATTTGACGGAGATACAAAGGTTACAGATTTGCTTTATAAATGTTATAATACTGCAGTTGAAGGGGAAGATTTCATCCCGATCCTGCAGGAGATCAAGGGAAGATATTATGAGATCATCCGCGGACTGAACCTTGATCTTTCTCTGGAAGATGAATTTGCTCAGATCGAAGCTGATTTCAAGGCACAGGCAGGCACAGACTATGCAGCATCCAGAGGAGAATTTCTCAATGGTAAGGTGATGGCAGCATATCTGGGTTATGAATTTGTTGATGCAGCAGATGTGATCCGTTTTGATAAGAACGGAAATCTGGATGCCGAGAAGACAGACAGACTTCTGTCCAAAAAGCTGGCAAAATGTGAACATGCCGTTATCCCTGGATTTTATGGCGCTGGTGAAGATGGAAAAGTTAAAACTTTCTCCAGAGGAGGTTCTGATGTAACCGGTTCTCTTGTGGCAAAGGCTATTAAGGCAGACCTCTATGAAAACTGGACAGATGTTTCTGGTTTCCTGGTAACAGACCCACGTATTGTTAAAAATCCGGAAGTGATTGAGAGCATTACCTACAGAGAACTCAGAGAGCTTTCTTATATGGGTGCAACTGTTCTTCATGAAGATGCGATCTTCCCGGTTCGTAAAGAAGGAATTCCGATCAATATCAAAAACACAAACAGACCGGAAGACAAGGGTACTTTTATTGTTGAGAGTACATGCAAGAAACCGAAATTTACAATTACAGGTATTGCAGGTAAGAAGGGATTCTGTTCTATCAATATTGAGAAATCCATGATGAACAGTGAGGTTGGTTTCGGACGTAAGGTACTTCAGGTATTCGAAGATCAGGGAATCAGCTTTGAGCATGTTCCATCAGGAATCGATACAATGACTGTATATGTACATCAGGATGAATTCGAAGAGAAAGAGCAGCAGGTAATCGCAGGAATTCATCGCGCAGTACAGCCGGATTTCGTAGAAATGGAATCTGACCTTGCACTGATCGCTGTTGTAGGACGTGGTATGAAATCCACCAGAGGTACAGCAGGAAGAATCTTCTCAGCACTTGCCCATGCAAATGTAAATGTGAAGATGATCGACCAGGGTTCCAGTGAGCTGAATATCATTATCGGTGTGGAGAACAGAGATTTTGAGACTGCGGTAAAGGCAATTTATGATATCTTTGTAATTACCCAGATCTAATTGAGAATTGCAGGAGCTCCTTCACAGCGGAGCAATTGGTGGATATGATTTTTACCAATTATAAGATAAACAAAATAATGGGCCGTCAGAAATCAGCATAGAGATTTCTGGCGGCTTTTTAACCGAATCAAGTAAGTCTCCACCCACTGCTTCAATTGCGAAAAGCAATAAGCAGTGGGTGGGGACTTGCTTGTATCAGGAGGAGTGCAAGCTCCTTCTGATAAACTGCGGAGCAGTTATTCGGTTATGAGCAAGTAGCGAAGCGGATTGCGAATATCCGCTTGACAATTCAGGAGTTTTTACATGATGATGAATCTTGTGTTATAATGAACGGATGATGTTGGGTAACTATTTGATAGCTATTGTTGCGTGAGGTGTTTTGATATGGATAAGCCGGTGGTTCGTATTTCCGTCAGAAATCTGGTGGAGTTTATATTAAGAAGCGGGGATCTTGACAATCGGGGAGGATCTTCTGACAGAGAAGCAATGCAGAAGGGCAGCAGACTGCACAGAAAAATACAGGGCAGGATGGGAAGCCATTACAGAGCGGAGTTTTCTCTTAAATATAAAACAGAATATGAAGATGTAGGTATCCAGGTAGAGGGCAGAGCTGACGGAATCTTCACAGAGGATGGACAGTGCTGGATCGATGAGATCAAGGGTGTTTATGCAGATGTCAGTCAGTTGGAAAAGCCTGTGGAGGTTCACCGTGCACAGGCAATGTGTTATGCCTGGATCTACGCACAGGAGCAAAAACCGGAGAAGATCGGAGTGCAGATGACATATGGGAATCTGGACACAGAGGAGCTTAAGTTTTTCAGAGAAGAATATACGCTGGAAGAACTCGGACTGTGGTACCAGAATCTTTTGGACAGGTATCATAAATGGATTGCATACCAGCTTGCATGGAAAAAAGAACGGAATGTGTCCATGAGTGATCTGGAGTTCCCTTTTGAATATCGTGAGGGACAGCGAAAAATCGTATCCGGTGTATATCACACTATATCCACAGAAAGACAGATTTTTGTCCAGGCACCTACAGGAGTAGGAAAGACCATGTCCACGATCTTTCCGGCAGTGAGAGCAGTTGGTGCAGGACTGGGGGAAAATATTTTCTATCTTACAGCAAAGACCATTACCAGGACTGTGGCTGAAGAAGCTTTCTCCATATTAAAGGAGCATGGACTGAAATTTAAAGTGATAACCATTACCGCGAAGGAAAAGCTGTGCTTCTGCGATAAAACAGAATGCAATCCTGAGAACTGTCTGTGGGCGAGAGGACATCTGGACAGAGTGAATGATGCTGTTTTTGAACTGTGGACCACGCAGGACAGCTATGACAGGGATACTCTGCTAGAATATGCGAAGAAATGGCAGGTGTGTCCCTTTGAAATGTGCCTGGATCTGGCAGTCTGGGTGGACGCTGTGATCTGTGATTATAATTATGTATTTGATCCCAATGTTTATCTGAAAAGATTTTTCGGGGAGGGTACTTCCGGAGAATACATTTTTCTGATCGATGAAGCTCACAATCTGGTGGACAGGGGAAGGGAAATGTACAGTGCTCATGTGGATAGAGCGGATGTACTGGAGGCGAAGAGACTGGCCGGGGATTACAGCAAAGGTCTGGTGCGAGCACTGGAAAAAGTGAACAGACAGCTTCGAACTCTGGAAAAGGAGTGTACAGAGTACGAAATCCTGCCAAATCCCGGAGCAGTTTCTCTGGGAATGCTTCAGGTGATGGGGGAGATGGATAAGCTCCTGGAGGAACTTCATGGAAAGGAACTTCCGGAGCAGCTGCTGGAATTTTACTTCTGTGTGAGAGATTTCCTGAACATTGATGAACTTCTGGATGAAAATTATGTGGTTTATGCAGAAATGGGAGAAGGGGGAAAGGTGATCCTGCGGCTTTTCTGTGTAAATCCTGCAGCAAATATTCATAGATGTCTGGAAAAGGGAAAAAGTGCGGTTTTCTTTTCTGCGACCCTGCTTCCCATGGATTATTACCGTACACTTTTAAGCACCAGAAAGGATGACTATGGGATTTATGTGACTTCTCCTTTCAGGCAGGAGAACAGGTGCATTCTCACAGGACGGGATGTGAGCAGCAGGTATACCAGAAGAGGATATGAGGAATATCACAGGATCGCATCTTACATTGCCAGAACTGTATGGACAAGAAAAGGAAATTATATGGTATTCTTTCCTTCTTATAAATTTATGGAGGATGTTCTGGAGGTGTATGAGAATGAGTTTTCAGCGGAATGGGTTCGCTGTATTTCGCAGACATCGGGAATGAATGAGAGGGAGAAAGAGGAATTTCTGGAGGAATTTTCTGCATCAGAGGGAACACTGGTGGGATTTTGCGTAATGGGCGGGATTTTTTCAGAGGGGATTGACTTGATGGGAGAGAAGCTGATCGGAGCGATCATTATAGGAACTGGTCTTCCTCAGATCGGAACAGAAAGGGAGATCCTCAGGCAGTATTATGATAAAAAGGGTGTGAATGGATTTGATTATGCATACAGATATCCGGGAATGAATAAGGTGCTGCAGTCAGCCGGGCGTGTAATCAGAACCCAGGAGGACACAGGGATCATACTTCTGCTGGACGAGAGATTTACAGGAAAAGATTACAGGAATCTGTTTCCTGCTGAATGGTCTGACAGGGGAAACTGTACTTTAAATACTGTGGAAGAACAGCTGGGAAGCTTCTGGAACAGGATAAGAGAAAAGAACTGAACACTGATACTGAGATTCTGGTCTTTGCTGGAAAAAAGATAAAAATCTTGCTATCCTGAATAAAACAATATATACTTTGCTTACTGTGAATGGGATGTGAAAAGAAACCGTAAAAGGAGTTTTGCATGAGAAAAAATAGACAAACAGCGAAATATTATATTAAAAGTTATATCATAGCCGGAAGTCTGGCCGGAGCCATTTCCATGGCACTGGCTTTGCCGGCTTCTGTTATGGCTGCACAGCAGAGTCTTGCATCTGTTACCGGGCAGGCACAGATTCAGCCAATGGGAGATGGAAGCGGGAAATATATGATGAAGAGTGACGGATTTTACTGTCTGGATGTGAATGGTGCCGGAAGTAACCAGGCAGAGATCCATTATTTTCAGGATTATGAGATAGACGGAACTGTATTTGACGGATATTATTACCATGATGCAGATGGGAAATTCAAAGCCTGCAGTCCTCATATGGAGCATCTGAAAGGTGTTGCAGTGTTTGGGGATAAGACAGATGAGGAAGCTGATACACAGAATGCCCAGGAGGCAGAGAAATTTGACGGATATTACTTTGTGAACAATCTGGGGCGTCTGTCAGCAGCACCGCAGGTAAGGTATATTGACAATCTGGCAATAGACGGGATTACTCTGAATGGATATTATTATTTTGATGAAAATGGCAGACTGGTAACCGAGCCAGGTATTCATTCACTTGAGATGGACTGTTATGAAATGAATTTTGACGGAAGCTATTATTTTGGCGGTACAAATGGCGCCCTGCTTCAGGAAAGCACAGTGACGGATGATGGTTTTATTGTGGATGATACGGGAAAAATCGTGAATATGGATGATCTTGGGATAGATAATCTAAAGCCCCAGCTTGAGAAGATGCTGTCCGGATATCAGGGAACCTGGAGTGTTTATGTGAAAGACCTTAATGAAGAAAAGGAAATCCTGATCAATGATACTTCCCTTTATTCTGCAAGTCTGATCAAAGCCTTTGTAATGGCAAAGACATATGAGGACATGGAGCAGGTAAAGGCAGATGAGGCAAAGAAATTAAATACTGCAGATACAAAAACTGTAGATGTAAAATTAAATGACCTGCTGTGGAATATGATCACAGTCAGTGACAATGAATCCTTTAATGAGCTGGTACGTCTGCAGACAGCATCGGGTGTTTTTAAGGACGGAGCACAGGCTGTAAATGGATTTCTTGCGGAACAGAAATTTGCAGATACTTCCGTACAGCACATCTTAAGCCCGTCCTCTTCAAAGGATGTCGGCCTCGGTGGCAGGAACACCACTTCTGTAAAAGACTGCACAGAGCTTCTTTCCCGGATCTATAAAGGAGAATGTGTATCGAAAGAAGCTTCGGAGGCTATGCTGAACCTGCTTCTGAACCAGCAGGTTACTACTAAGATCCCCAGCGGGATATCTGTGTCCGTGGAAATTGCAAATAAGACTGGAGAAACGGATACGGACCAGCATGATATCGCCATTATATATGGAGAAAAGATTACATATATCCTCTGTGTGATGTCAGAAGACTGTAAACCTGGGGACGCAGTTTCGCATATCCGGGATATTTCCGGTATTGTTTATAATTATCTGAATATGGACCTTGACCAGGGGTGATCTGTGAGTTAGAATAAAAAACAGCTGAGTAAGATCCTGATGGATATTTCCGCCAGAGAAGTATCCGAAATGTTCATGAAAGGGGAATTCTATTATGAAGACAGTACATACAGACAAAGCACCTGCAGCAATCGGACCATACTCCCAGGCTATCATCCATGGAGATACACTTTACACATCCGGTCAGATCCCGGTGGATCCGGCAACTGGAGAGGTAGTTGGCACAACCATCGAGGAGCAGGCTGACCGTGTTATGAAGAATCTCGGAGCAGTTCTGGAAGCTGCCGGTTCCAGCTATGAGAATGCGATCAAGACAGTATGCTTCCTTGCAGATATGAACGATTTTGCGGCATTTAATGAAGTATATGCCAAATATTTCGTAAATAAACCTGCACGTTCCTGTGTTGCAGTCAAGACACTGCCAAAGAACGTTCTCTGCGAGGTAGAAGTGATCGCAGCGATCGGATGATCTGATAAAAAATCCCTGTTGTCTGATTTCAGTCAGACAGCGGGGATTTTTTTTCGTGGTGATAAAGTATTTTTCTCTGTTTTGGAGCAATCTCTTTTTTGTGTTTTCAGGCGTTAAAACGGTAATGTTTTTTCTTGTGTAAAGTAGAACGCTGTAGTATAATAAAACCAGTTTTTTAGGATACGTATAAAAGCTTAATAAGGATGATCGGCAAACCAGATGAAAGTCTGGGACGCAAAGCTACAGGGCCTGTAAAATGGCAGCCAGTTGCATGAAATGAGGTGCACTGTCTGTTTGGCAGTGCTTTTTTACGGTGTTATTTCATAGACGTGACTATAACAATTCTATTAGGAGAACTTGTAATGAAAAAGAAAAAATGGAGCAAGGTTTTGTCTGTATTTTTAGTGATGGTGACAGCCGTATCGCTTCTGTCAGGCTGTGGCGGGAAGAGTGCGGAAAAAGAAGATGCAGAAACAATCACAGTATATTTATGGAGCACAAACCTGTATGAAAAATATGCACCATACATCCAGAAACAGC
>OLVZ01000521.1_pt1 | contig 36801 bp, 28 predicted proteins | sample 1673341 | NCBI WGS metagenome assembly OLVZ01 (sample SAMEA3178944, study PRJEB25190) | human gut metagenome | biome: human gut; feature: human-associated habitat; material: faeces | place: Austria | collected 2013 | reverse complement strand
TTTCTAAAAAATTTGAGAGATTGCCAATAAGGCATTTGACCTGTGCTTCTTTAAAAACGAGTGCATTTTCGTTGTGCAGTTCGAAAGGAAGCCAAAAGTTTGTGTGCATGCGACAACTATCTGTGTACAATGGAGCAGACCTTTAATCGTGGTACGAGATACCCGCAAGGAAAACATAGCTCTTGACTCGGAGTCTTCGTGGGTGTGCTCGTATCGCGTGACGCGGTCGGGCATTATTTTTTGGCTGTTGGGCCTATTGGAACACGGCCATGGCACAAAGGAAGGAGTTTGATGGGCATGTCTTCACCTAAGGCGGTCATCATGGACGAAACCGCCATCAGCCGTGCGATCACGCGCATTGCGCACGAGATCGTCGAGAAGAACGAGGGCGTTGAGAATCTCGCGCTTGTCGGCATCGTGACCCGCGGCGACCTGCTCGCCAAGAAACTCGTGGACGAAATCGAGCGTATCGAGGGGGTGCGCGTCGAACTCGGTAGCCTGGACATCAGCTTCTACCGTGACGACTTCGCTACCTTCGCTCCCGAAGTGCACGCCAGCAAGGTCGAGTTCAACGTCGATGGCAAGCGCATTGTCCTCGTGGATGACATCCTCTACACGGGCCGCACCATCCGCGCCGCTCTCGATGCCATTATGGACCTGGGTCGCCCCAGCCGCGTCGAGCTGGCCGTGCTCGTCGACCGCGGTCATCGCGAGTTGCCTATCTGCCCTGATTTCGTGGGCAAGAACGTTCCGTCCGCACACAACGAGAACGTCCGCCTGTATCTGCAGGAAGTCGACGGTCGCACCACCGTCGAGATCTTCGATGTCGAGCCGGGCTCCCGCGTGGGCTCCGCGCCGCTGGGAGGCGAGTAGTCCATGTTCAACAACCATAAGCACCTGATCGACATTTCCGAGTATTCCGACTCGGAGCTCATGACGATCCTGACGACCGCCAAGGCCTTCTCTCAGGTCAACGAGCGTGCCATCAAGAAGGTCCCCACCCTCAAGGGCAAGACCATCGTCAATATGTTCAACGAACCTTCCACGCGTACCCGCTCCTCCTTTGAGCTCGCTGAGAAGCGCCTTTCCGCCGATACCCTGAACTTTGGCGGCTCCTCCACCTCCACGGTGAAGGGCGAGAGCCTCATCGACACCGTCATGACGCTCGACGCCTACAAGATCGACTGCATCGTCGTGCGCGACCGCCACGCCGGCGCGCCCTACATCGTGAGCCAGGCCAGCCCCGCCGTCGTCATCGACGCCGGTGACGGCAAGCACGGCCACCCGACTCAGGCCCTGCTCGACCTGTACTCCATCTGGGAGCGCAAGGGGAGCTTCGACGGCCTCAAGGTCGGCGTTGTGGGCGACATCGGACATTCCCGCGTCTGCGGTTCCCTCATCCCTGCGCTCAAGATCATGGGTGCCGAGGTCACCGTCGTGGCTCCCGGTACGCTCATGCCGCCCGCGCCCGAGGTTCTCGGTGCCGACCACATCGCCTATAACCTGGACGATGTCCTACCCGATCTCGACGTGGTCTACATGCTGCGCATCCAGCGCGAGCGCCTCGAGGGCGCTCCGTTCCCGGGCCTGCGCGAGTATCACCAGCTCTTCGGCCTCACCAAGGCCCGTGAGCGCCTCATGAAGCCCGACGCGATCATCTGCCACCCCGGCCCGATTAACCGCGGCGTCGAGTTCGATTCTTACATGCCCGACCATCCGGAGCGCTCGGTCATCATCGACCAGGTCTACGCCGGTATCTGCGTGCGCATGGCTGCCCTGTATCTGCTGCTTGGAGGTGCCGATAATGGCCTTGCTTCTTAAGAATGCCCACGTCGTCGACCCGGCTGTCGAGCTCGACGGCATCATGGATGTCCTCGTTGACGGCGACAAGATCGCCGCGGTAGGCGAGGGTCTCACCGCCGAAGGTGCCGAGGTTCTCGACCTCACCGGCAAGTATCTCGTGCCCGGCCTTGTGGATATGCACGTCCATCTGCGCGAGCCCGGCTACGAGGCCAAGGGCGACATCGAGTCCGAGACCGCTGCCGCTGCCAAGGGTGGCTTCACCGGTGTGTGCTCCATGCCCAACACCGACCCCGTGACCGATAACGGCGTGGTCATTGAGTACGTCAAGTCCGTTGCCGCCGCCAAGGGCCACTGCCGTGTGTATCCTTCCGGTGCCATGACCAAGGGCCTCAAGGGTGAGGTCATCTCCGAGATGGGCAACATGGTCGCCCACGGCGCCGTCGCCTTCACCGATGACGGCCGCGGCGTCCAGGGTGCCGGCATGCTGCGTCGTGCCATGGATTACGGCAAGATGTTCGGCAAGGTCTTCATGAGCCATTGCCAGGATGAGGACCTCGTCGGCGAGGGCCAGATCAACGAGGGCGTCGTCTCCACCCGTCTCGGTCTGCTCGGCTGGCCGGCGGAGGGCGAGGAGATCCAGATCGCCCGCGACATCCAGATCGCTGAACTCACTGGTGCCAAGCTGCACATCCAGCACATCTCCACGGCCAAGGGCCTCGAGTATGTGCGCGCCGCCAAGGACAAGGGCCTGCCCGTGACCTGCGAGGCCACGCCGCATCACCTTTTCCTCACCGAGGAGGTCTTCGACGGCACGTATGACACCTGCCACAAGGTCAACCCGCCGCTGCGCACCGCTGCCGATACCGAGGCGCTGATCGCCGGCGTGCTCGACGGCACGGTGGACGCCATCGTGACCGATCACGCCCCGCATTCCGACTGGGAGAAGTCCCGCGAGTTCGAGCTCGCCCCCTTCGGCATGATCGGTCTGGAGACCTCTCTTGCCCTGGTTATCACCAACCTGATCAAGACCGGCAAGATGGGTTACGCTCGCATGGTCGAGCTCATGAGCTCCAAGCCGCGTGAGATTCTCGGCCTCGAGCCCGTCACCATCGCCGAGGGCAGCGTCGCCGACATCACCGTGTTCGACGCCGATGCCACATGGACGGTCGACGAGAACGAGTTCGTCAGCCACGCCAAGAACTCCGGTTTCAAGGGTGCCGAGCTTACCGGCCGCGCCACGGATGTCTTCGTGGGCGGCAAGCGCACGCTCGCCGAGGGCGTTGTTTGCTAACATAGCCTCAAGGGGCGCGCGGTGCGGCGACAAGATTGGCCCGTGCTGCGCGCCCATTGTCTCTGTCAACATTTTGCAAGGGAGAGGGGATACACATGCCAAATCCTTCACCCGCGCGCATGCATGACTTCGAGGTCATTTCAAACGAGAAGATTGCCGACGGCATCTTCTCGCTTGTTATTTCGGCCCCTAGGCTCGCACGTGCGCTCAAACCCGGTCAGTTCGTGAACATCCGCGTGCCGGGCGACGCTTCAGAGCTTCTGCGTATTCCGCTGAGCTATGTGTCGGCTGATCCGGAGCACGGAACGGTCGAGATCTGGTATGCCGTGGTGGGCAACGCCACGCGTCGCATGTCCGCTTGGACGCCTGGAGCTACCAGCGATCTGCTGGGCCCCGGTGGTCACGGTTGGACCGCACCCGAGGGTACCAAGCGCGCTCTTGTGGTAGGCGGCGGCATCGGCGTTCCGCCCGTGCTGTGCCTTGCGCGTGACCTGATGGAGCATGGTATCGCCGTCGATGCCTGCATTGGCGCGGCGACAGCCGACAAACTCGTGGGCGTTGAGGACTTTAAGGCCCTGGGCTGCGAGAACGTGTGCGTCGCCACCGACGATGGTACGGCGGGGGAGCACGGTTTTTGCACCGATTCGGCTTCGCGGCTCCTTGCCACGGGCGCGTACGACTACGTTGCCACCTGCGGTCCGGGCGTCATGATGCACAAGGTCGCCGATGCGGCGGCTGCGGCGGGCGTGGCGTGCGAGGCTTCGCTTGAGCGCATGATGAGCTGCGGTTTCGGTGCCTGCAGCACCTGCAATGTGGAGACCACGGACGGCATGCAGGGCGCCTGCATGTGCGGACCGGTGTTCGATGCGACCAAGGTGGTGGTTTGGTGAGCAAGGTGAATATGGCCGTCAACTTCGGCGGCGTGCAGATGAAGAACCCCATCAACACCGCTTCGGGAACGTTTGGTCAGGGTTGGCAGTTCAGCGAGCTCATGGATGTGAGTCAGCTCGGCGCCATTACGACCAAGGGATGCGCAGCCGAACCATGGCCCGGTAATCCCGCCCCTCGCATGACCGAGGTTCGCGGCGGCATGATGAACTCCGTAGGCTTGCAGAATCCGGGCGTCGAGGCGTTTGCTCGCGATTACGGTCCGTGGCTCTCCGACCTCACCGATAAGGGGACGCAGGTCATTTGCCAGGTCGCCGGTCACTCTACCGAGGAGTATGTCCGTGCGCTCGAGATGTTCGTGGAGCTGTGTCCCTGGGCTGCTGGCTTTGAGATCAACGTGAGCTGCCCCAACATCGCCGCGGGCGGTGCCGCTTGCGGCTCCACGCCCGAAGGGGCTGCGGGCGTCATACGCGCTTGCCGCAAGGTGACGGACAAGCCGCTGTTTGTGAAAATGGCTCCGGTTCGCGTGCCCGAGATCGCCCGTGCCCTTGAGGTGGAAGGCGCTGATGGTCTGACGATCATCAATTCGATTTCCGGCATGTCCATCGATGTGCATACGCGCCGTTCCAAGCTCTCAAAGCCCACGGGTGGCATTTCCGGTCCGGCTTGCCATCCGATTGCCGTGCGCATGGTGTGGGAGGCCGCAAAGGCCGTCAATATCCCCATCTGCGGCGTCGGTGGCGTTATGACCGGCGAGGATGCGGCCGAATTCATCCTCGCGGGTGCGTGCTGCGTGTCGGTTGGCATGGCGAGCTTCATCGAGCCCGATGCATCCGTCCGCATCCTGCACGAGCTTGAGGCGTGGGCGGAAAGCCAGGGAGTTTCTGACATCAACGAGCTGATTGGAGCATTCGAATGCTAGAGTCCGATGCACGCGATCGCATTATCGTCGCGATTGACTGCGACCGCGGCCGCGCCATGGAGCTCGCCGATGCCCTTGAGGGCCATGCGCAGTGGCTCAAGGTGGGTATGACCCTCTTTTATGCTGAAGGTCCGCAGATCGTGCAGGCGTTTAAGGAGCGCGGATTCAAGGTCTTCCTCGATTTGAAGTTCCATGACATTCCGCATCAGGTGCGTGGAGCTGCGCGTTCCGCGGCGCTTGCCGGGGCTGACTTGATGTCCGTCCATGGCTTGGGCTCCGGTGCGATGCTTGCGGCATGTCGCGAGGGCGCCGAACAGGCAGCCGAGGTGCGTGGCGATCGCCCCAACCTCGTTGCCATCACGGTGCTTACGAGCATGAATCAGGATGCCTTGGCCGAAATCGGCGTGACTGACGCGGTGGCCGATGAGGCGGCTCGTTTGGCACGCTTGGCGCAGGATAACGGTATCGACGGCATCGTGTGCTCTCCTATGGAGGCCGAGTCCATGCGCACGCTGTTGGGTCCGGATGCATGGATCGTCACCCCGGGTGTGCGCCCCGCAGGCGCCGCACTTGGCGATCAGTCACGCGTGGCGACGCCCGCCCAGGCCATCGAGCGCGGAGCAAGCCACATCGTGGTGGGGCGTCCCATCACGGAGGCCGCCGACCCGGTGGGGGCATACCGCCGGTGCGTGAAGGAGTTCATGATGCAGTAGGCAGCCGGAAGATAACCCTGACTTTAAATAATTAAACCGACATAAAAATGGATTTGGCTTTGGAAATGGACCGGAAACCCGCTGATGCTGCCGGGTGCTGCTGCGGCATGGCCGGTGAACTGAAAGAACTCGAAAGACAGATTGCGAAGGACCTTCTTTCGATAGGGGCGGTATTCCTCAGGCCCGGGGAGCCCTTTACGTGGGCGAGCGGGATAAAGAGTCCGATTTACTGCGACAACCGCCTGACACTGACTGCACCGCGGGTGCGCGACCACATCGAGGCGGGCCTCGCCCGTGTGGTGAAGGAACTCTATCCCGAATGCGAAGTGTTGATGGGAACGAGTACCGCCGGCATTGCCCATGCGGCCATTACGGCCACCCTGCTCGACCTGCCGATGGGGTACGTGCGCAGCAGCGCCAAGGACCATGGCCGGACGAACCGCATCGAAGGCCGGCTGGAGAGGGGACAGAAAGCGGTTGTTATAGAAGACCTTATCTCTACGGGCGACAGTTGCATCGAGGTGGTGAAGGCGCTCCGCGAAGCGGGAGCCGAAGTGCTGGGCATAGCGAGCATATTCACGTACGGCATGCAGACCGGTCTCGACCATCTGCGCGAAGCGGAGGTGCGTAACCACAGCCTCTCGAACTTCGATACCCTTGTCGAGGTAGCTGCCGAGCAGGGATATATACGTCCGGAAGATATCGAACGCCTGATGGCCTTCCGTGCGAATCCGCGCGACGAGTCGTGGATTGGGACGATTCGGTAGTCCTTTCGGTGCGGCAGGGTGCCGCCGCAGGCCGCCGGCGCACAGGCGGAATGGAAAGAAGAACATCAGTTACCATAATTTATAAAACAGGTTTATTATGCATCACCTTATCGACATCACCGACCTGAGCATGCAGGAACTGCAGGAGATTATTGATCTCGCGCTCGACATCATCGCAGACCGTCCGGCTTACACTGAAAGATGCAAGAACAAGACGCTGGCCACTCTCTTCTACGAACCCAGTACGCGCACCCGCCTCAGCTTCGAGGCCGCGATGCTCGAACTCGGCGGTAATGTTCTCGGATTCTCGGATGCAAGCACCTCTTCGGTAACGAAAGGCGAGTCGCTTGCCGACACCATAATGACCATCAATAAGTTCGCCGACATCATCGCCATGCGTCACCCCAAAGACGGCGCTCCGCTCGTGGCGTCGCGCGTGACCGACATACCGATTATCAACGGCGGCGACGGTTCGCACTGCCATCCGACGCAGACGCTTGCCGACCTGCTCACCATCAAGCGCGAAATGCGCCGGCTGGACAACCTCGTCATCGGTATGTGCGGCGACCTGAAATTCGGCCGTACGGTACATTCGCTCACCAAGGCGATGATGCGTTACGATAACATCCGTTTCGTGATGATTTCGCCCGACGAGCTGAGGATGCCGGAGCACGTGCTCGAGGAGCTGCGCGAGGCGGGTATTCCCTACACCGAGGTGCGGGATATGGAGAGCGTGATGCCGGAGCTCGACATCCTCTACATGACGCGCGTGCAGCGGGAGCGTTTCGACGACCCGGCCGTGTACGAGGCGCTGAAGGATACCTATATCCTCGATGCGGAGAAGATGAAGCTCGCCAAGAAGAACATGGCCGTACTGCACCCGCTGCCCCGCGTGAACGAAATCGCCGTGGAGGTGGATAAGGACCCGCGTGCGGCTTATTTCCGTGAGGTAGAGAACGGTAAGTTCATGCGTATGGCCCTTATCTGCAAACTGTTCGAGTGGGAGAACAAACGCATGGAGAATCCGCAGCTGGTCGGCGTGGAGGAGAATCCCGCAGGTGTGAAGTGCCCCAATAAGCGCTGCATCTGCAACTCGGAGAACGTGCCCCAGCTCATGCGTCCCGTCGAGGGCGAAGAGGGTGCATACCGTTGCGCTTACTGCGAAACACTTGTCAGAAAGTAACCTTTCGGTTCTTTGCGATACGATTCGGCCGTCCGGGAAACACACGTTTCCCGGACGGCTTTTGTCTGCCGGTGGCTGTGCATTTTTCCCGTTGCCGTCCGATTTTTTATAATAATATTGACCGACGGGGAAGAAAACGATAATTTTGCGGCACGGAATCGTGTAAAAAGACGAAGCGTATGAAGAAGATGAAAAGCGTAATGCCGCTGTTTCTGCTGCCGTTGCTGCTGACCGCATGCGAGAAGATAGGCGAGCTGTTCGGCGGGGACGGGGGAAGTACCGTGACGCCGCCGGAGATAAGGGTGGTGGCCGTGACCGATGTGATGGCCTATGTCGAGGTGGGATATTATGATGAAACGACAGAGGCCGAGGTCGGCATCTGCTGGGCGGAACACCCTGCGCCGGGAACCGAACAGACCATTGCCCTGTCCGGTCCGGGGATGGCGGTCGAAATTGACGGGCTTGCTCCCCAGACCGAATATTACGCACGCAGCTATGCGCGCGGCGGGAACGGTAAGACGACGTTCGGCGGCGAGGTGCAGTTTACGACCGACCGCGAGCGGCCCAAAGTAACGGTCGAGGGTCTCACGGTGTACGACCAGTCCGTCGAGGTGGTGTGCAGGGCATGGGGCCCCCGCATCAAGGAGGTCGGCGTGTGCTGGAATACCGACGGTTCGCCCAGCACCGAAAACGGGGAGTTCCGGCTTTGTACGTACGATGCCGGGAACGACCTTTACCGGGCGACCGTGACCGGCCTCAGTGAGTCGACGCACTATTATCTCAGGGGGTTCGTCCGGACGGACGACGGCTATACCTATTTTTCCGACGGCGAAGCGGATTTCCGTACGGAGGGCGTTTACGTGCCCGACATGCAGATTATCATGCCCATCGGGAAAGAGGATACCTATGCGGATGTCATTTACGGAGTGTACGAGGAGCATATCGTTCGCCGCGGGCTGTGCTGGGCGACGGAGCCGGAGCCTACGGTGGATGACGCGATGACCGACGACGGTTCGGTCGAAGGGACCCTGGAGGTGCGGATTGAAGGGTTGCAGCCGGCCACCGACTACTACATTCGTCCTTACGTGGTGCTTCCGCACGCAGTGGACGGAGAGCGCCTCTATTATGGGGCGGAGGAGATGTTCACCACCTATGAGGCCGACGAGTTCTTCGAGGTGCCGGATGCGGTTTTCGCCGCGTATCTCGTCGCCAAATTCGATAAGAACGGCGACGGTAAGGTCTCCCGGCGCGAGGCGGTCGATGTCTCCTATATGGACGATTTGTCCGGCCGGAACATCACTTCGTTGAAGGGCATCGAAAATTTCCCGAATCTGGCCGTTATCCGCTGTCGGGACAACCAGATAACGGAGCTTGACATCAGCGGCAATCCGAAACTGTTCAATGTGGAGTGCAGCGGTAATAGACTGACCGCCTTCGTCTTGGGAGACGGGGAACTGGAGATGTTGGAGATGCTCGACTGTTCCGGCAATCTGCTGACCGACCTGGATGTCTCCGGCCTCCCAGCCTTGAGAGACCTCGACTGCGACGACAATATGCTGCGGAGCCTCGACCTCGGGGCGAACGGCCGGTTGGAGGAGCTGTCGTGTATGAGCAATCCCCTGACTGCGCTCGACCTCGGCGATAATCCGGAGCTGACGAAACTCTATTGTGCGAATTGCAAGCTGACCTCGCTCGACCTGTCGGCCAATCCGAAACTGACCGACCTGTACTGTAGCGACAACGGCCTGACCCTTCTCGAAATATCGAACTGTACCGCTCTGACCGACCTCTCCTGCCGTTTCAACAGCCTGGCGTCGCTCGATGTTTCCCGTGCGACGGAGCTGCGCGACCTCGACTGCGGGTACAACGAGACCATCGCCGCACTCGACCTGAGTCGGTGTAAAAAACTCGAACGCGTGGATTGTGCCAAGAACCGTATTGCGGAGCTCGACCTTTCGGACAATCCTCTCCTGGTCTCCGTGCGCTGCGAACAGAACGCATTGACCTTGCTGGACGTTTCGGGCTGTACGGCACTCGAATCGCTGATGTGCTACGGCAATGAACTTGCAGAGCTCCGGACCGACGGCCTTGCCGTTCTCGACTTCCTGAACTGCAGCCAGAACCGCCTTCCGTCGCTCGACCTGAGCGATGCGGTGCGGCTTACGACGCTCGTCTGCAATACCAATGCGCTCGTCTCGCTGGACGTATCGCACAATACCTATCTCGAGTACCTCGACTGCGGGAAGAACAACATTACGACGCTCGACTTGCGGAACAACCCGGACTTGGATGCCTCCGGCCTTGTCTGCGATTCGTATGTGAACGTCATTTGGAAATGACCGTCGCCGCCGGCAACCCCGTACGTCGGCGGCTAAGGAAAGCGGTGGCTGCGTTACGGCAGGGGAATTTTCCCCTGCCGTAACGCATGTATGGGGAAGGCGTGCCGCCTTCTGTCCGTACTGCACGGGGCCGTTCCGATGCCATGATGCCGATTCGGGCGGTGCGGCAACGGCTCCGGCGGTCCGCTGCGGGAGGTCACGACGCGAAAAAAGGGCGCGGCATTGTATTTTCCGTAAATATATATTATCTTTACGCCTTTAAAGAACGAATGGTTTGGCCGCGGGGGCGGCCGCAAAGGTTCCGGTGATTTTATTTATGCCCGTAAAGACTCTTTTGGTATTTGTACGACAAGGGTCGTGTCTCTGTTTTTTCCGGCCGGAAAGTTCGGATGCGGGGGCGGAGAGGGTGACGGAACCCTTGCGGAGAATGGCCGCAGACCCCGGGGTGGAATAAGCCGCTATGACATGGTCGTGTTGTAGCGGTTTGTCGTTAGAGCGGATTATTTTAGAATGAAAGAAATATGGTAAAGGTAGGAGTCATCATGGGGTCGGTGAGCGACTGGGAGGTGATGTCGGCCGCCGCCGAAACGCTCGAAACGTTCGGCGTGGCGTATGAAAAGCGGATTGTGTCGGCGCACCGCACGCCCGACCTGCTGGCCGAGTATGCCAAGACGGCCAAATCCCGCGGCATAGAGGTCATCATCGCCGGTGCCGGAGGCGCGGCGCACCTGCCCGGCATGGTCGCTTCGATGACGACGCTCCCGGTGGTGGGAGTGCCGGTGAAATCGAAGGCGCTGAACGGGCTCGATTCCCTGCTCTCCATTGTGCAGATGCCTGCTGGCGTGCCGGTGGCGACCGTTGCCATCAACGGCGCGAAGAACGCCGCCCTCGTGGCGGTGAGCATTCTTGCCCTGCACGACGAGGCGCTGGCGCTGGCGCTGGAGGATTTCCGCCGCCGTCAGACCGAAACGGTGCTGATGACGGAACTGCAGTAACTACGAACCGGTTTTGAAAAGGGTGAAGACCATAGGAATCATAGGCGGTGGACAGTTGGGGCTGATGATAGCCGAGCAGGCCGCCGTGCTCGGGGCACGGACGGTGTGTCTCGACCCTTCGGCGGATGCGCCGGCCTTTCGGGTGTGCGACGACCATATCGTGGCCGCTTTCGACGATGCCGCCGCGCTGGAGGAGTTGTGCCGCCGCAGCGATGCGGTGACCTACGAATTCGAGAACGTTCCGGGGGAGATACTCATTCCCCTGACCGAACGGTACAATATTCCGCAGGGCTACCGGCCGCTGTTCGATTCGCAGGACCGGATAAGAGAGAAGACCAATGCCCGCGACAACGGCCTGCGCGTGCCCCGTTTCGCCGAGGTGCACGACCGCGAATCGCTGATGAAGGGGATTTTCGAGATAGGCTATCCGTGTGTCTTCAAAACGCGGACGCTGGGATATGACGGGCACGGACAGGCGGTGATACGTACTCCGGAGGATATTGCCCGGGCGGAACCCTATCTGGGGGTACCGGCCATTCTGGAGGAGTTCGTGCCGTTCGATTACGAGGCGAGCATCGTCATGGTGAACGACGGCGAGCGAATCGTGAGTTTCCCGATAGGGCAGAACATCCACCGCGACGGCATCCTCGACCTGTGCATCGTGCCGGCCCCGCGCATGGACGATGCCGTGCGAGCCAGGCTCGTCGAACAGAGCGAGGCGTTCATGCGCCGGTGCGGTTATACGGGGATTCTGGCTATCGAGTATTTCGTGAAGGGCGGGGAGCTGTACTTCAACGAGATGGCTCCGCGGCCCCATAACAGCGGTCATTACACCATCGAGGGGTGTACGACCAACCAGTTCCGCGAGCTCTGCCGCTATCTGCTGGGCGAGCCTTTGCAGGAACCTCGCCTGGTGGCGCCGACGGTCATGAAAAATATCCTCGGCGAGGATTTGGCCGCGGCGGAGGCCGTGGCGGCCGAAACCGGAGCAGAGGGGGCGCAGTCGCCGGAGGAGGGCGTCTATGTCCACCTTTACGGCAAGAGCGTCAGCAAGCCCAAACGCAAGATGGGGCATATCACCTTCGTGGGGATGACCGCCGGGGAGTACGATGCCCGTTGGCGGGGGCGGTTCGTGGAGTAGCCGCCGGATTTTGAAAATGGAAACGGAGAAAAGCGCAAGATAATGGAGAGTTATCGTATTTACGTAGAGAAGAAACCGGAATTCAGGGTAGAGGCGCAGAGCCTTCGGGAAGAGCTGAACGGCAATCTCGGTCTGTCGCTCGGAGAGCTGCGTCTGCTGAACGTGTACGACCTGTTCGGCTTTACGCCGGAACTGCTTGAAAAGAGCCGTTACGGGGTGTTCGGCGAAGTGGTGACGGATGTCGTGACGGATACGTGCGACCTGACGGGGAAGAGATACCTGGCTGTGGAGTACCTGCCGGGGCAGTTCGACCAGCGGGCCTCTTCGGCCGAGGAGTGCGTCATGCTGCTGGAGCCCGAGGCCAAAGTGAAAATACGCAGTGCGAGGCTGCTGATATTCGACGACGGCGTGACGGATGCCGACCTGTCGCGTATCCGCAAATACTATATCAACGGCGTGGAGTCGCGCGAGAAGAACCTCGCTGTGCTCGGCCTGGCGGAGAACGCCGAAGTGAGGCCGGTACCCGTGCTGGAGGGCTTTACCCGGATGGGCGAGGCGGCACTCGCCCCTTACTGCAAGGCCAACGGTCTGGCAATGAATGCCGACGACCTGCGTGAGGTAGTGGCCTATTTCCGCCGCGAAGGACGAGACCCTTCCGAAACGGAGCTCCGGATATTGGATACCTATTGGAGCGACCATTGCCGCCATACCACCTTTACGACCGTGCTGGAGGAGATTACCGTGGACGAGTCGTTCATGAAGGGCGAGATGGAGGAGTCTCTGGCCCTCTACCGCCGCATGCGTGAAGAGCTGGGGCGTACCGGCAAGCCGGTCTGCCTGATGGACATGGCGACCATCGGCGCCCGTTACCTGAAGAAGAAAGGACTGCTCGACGACCAGGAGGAGAGTGAGGAAAACAACGCCTGCAGCATTTTCATCAACGTCGATGTGGACGGAGAGCCGCAGAAGTGGCTGCTTCAGTTCAAGAACGAAACGCACAACCATCCGACCGAAATAGAGCCTTTCGGCGGTGCCTCCACCTGCCTGGGCGGCGCCATCCGCGACCCGCTTTCGGGCCGGGCGTATGTCTACCAGGCGATGCGTGTGACGGGTGCGGGCAACATATACCAACCTGTGGGGGAGACGCTCGAAGGCAAACTTCCGCAGCGTATCATCAGTACCAAGGCTGCGGCCGGCTATTCGAGCTACGGTAATCAGATAGGGTTGGCTACCACGCATGTACGGGAGATATACCATCCCGATTACGTGGCCAAGCGCCTGGAGGTGGGTGCGGTCGTGGGCGCGGTAAAGGCGGATAACGTCCGCCGGGAGAGTCCTGTGCCGGGCGACATCGTGCTGCTGCTGGGCGGGCGTACCGGCCGCGACGGCATAGGCGGGGCGACGGGTTCCTCGAAGGAGCACAATGCGCAGTCGCTCGAGGAGTGCGGTAGCGAGGTGCAGAAAGGCAATGCCCCGGAGGAGCGCAAGCTGCAGCGGCTGTTCCGCCGGCCGGAGGTGGCACGCCTCATCAAGAAGTCAAACGACTTCGGTGCGGGGGGCGTCAGCGTGGCCATCGGCGAGCTGACCGACGGGCTGGACATCTATCTCGACCGTGTGCCGACCAAATACAGCGGCCTGAACGCCACGGAACTCGCCATCAGCGAGTCGCAGGAGCGTATGGCCGTCGTGATAGAGGAGGCGGCCCGGGAGGAGTTCGAGCGTTACTGTGCCGAGGAGAATGTAGAGGTGACGCATGTGGCGGATGTGACCGATACCCGCCGGATGAGAATGTATCATAAGGGAGAGCTCATCGTGGACCTCTCCCGCGAATTCATAGACAGTGCCGGAGCCGAGCACCGCGCGAAGGCAGCCGTGGCCGGTGTCGAACGTCGCAATCCGTTCCTGCGCGAAGTGGCGGGGACGGGCATCGCGGAGAAGATGCGGGCGCTTCTGTCGGACGACAATGTCGTGTCGCAGAAGGGCATGGTGGAGATGTTCGACTCCACGATAGGCGCTTCGACGGTACTGATGCCCTACGGCGGCCGGACGCAGCAGACCGAGACGCAGGTGTCGGTGCAGAAGATTCCCGTAGGGGAGGGGTACACCGATACGGCGAGCATCATGGCTTTCGGTTTCAATCCTTTCATCTCCAAATGGAGCCCTTATCACGGTGCGGCCTATGCGGTCGTGGAGGCGGTGTCGAAAGCGGTTGCGGCGGGCGCCCGTTTCGAGCGGATGCGTTTCTCGTATCAGGAGTATTTCGAACGCATGACCGACGACCCTCATACGTGGGGCAAGCCGCTGGCGGCTCTGCTCGGTGCGCTGAAGATGCAGGAGGCTCTCGGACTCCCTTCCATCGGCGGCAAGGATTCCATGAGCGGGACGTTCAAGGATATCGACGTACCGCCGACGCTCATTGCGTTCGGCATCACGACGGTCGATGCGGGGCGGGTGATAAGCCCGGAGTTCAAGGAGGCGGGCCATCGTATTTACCTTATGAAACACCTTCCGCTGCACAATTTCATGCCCGATACCAATGCCCTGAAGAAGAACTGGGAATATGTGCATCGGGAAATCGCGGCGGGCAACATCGTTTCCGGATGGGCCGTCGGTTTCGGAGGCGTGGCGGAAGCCGTTGCCAAGATGTCGTTCGGTAACCGGATAGGGGCCGAAATCAAAATAAACGAACAGGAGCTCTTCGGCTGCGGCTACGGTTCGATAGTGGTCGAGAGCCGCGGAGAGCTCGATTGGCCGGGAGCCGTCGAGCTAGGCCGGACCGTGGCGGCAGAGACGGTGACGGTCAATGGAGAGCGGATGCCTATCGACCGCCTGCTGGAGGCCAATACGGTGAAGTTCGCCACGGTCTATCCCGACCGGGGAACGACCGAACCGACCGTCATGCAGTGTATGCCCCGTCCCGTTCGGTTCGAGTATCCGGGGCCCGCGAAGGAGCATCCGGTTGCTTATCTGCCCTCGTTTCCCGGGACGAACTGCGATTACGATACGGCCAAGGCGTTCCGCCGGGCGGGTGCGGAGGTCACGACGAGTGTATTCCGCAACCTCTCCGGTGCCGATGTGATGGAGTCCATCGACGAGATGTGCGGCCGGATAGCCGCCTGCGACATCTTCGTGCTGAGCGGCGGCTTCTCTTCGGGTGACGAACCCGATGGCAGCGGCAAGTTCATCGTGAGCGTGCTGAACAACGCCCGCGTTGCGGAAGAGATACACCGGCTGCTCGACCGCGGCGGCCTGATACTCGGTATCTGCAACGGCTTCCAGGCACTCGTCAAGTCGGGTCTGCTGCCCTACGGCCGGTTGGGCCGGCTGACGCCCGAGTCGCCGACGCTTTTCCGCAACGACGTGAACCGCCACATTTCGCAGACGGTATGCACGCGGGTGGCTTCGACGAACTCCCCGTGGCTGGCCGGGTTCGGTGTAGGTGACCTGCATACCATCGCCGTGAGCCATGGCGAAGGCAAATTCGTGGTGAGCGAAGCCCAGGCGCGGGAGCTTTTCGAGGCGGGACAGGTGGCCTTCCAGTATGCCGACGCCGAGGGGGTGCCTACGGGCAGGGCGCCGTTCAATCCCAACGGCTCCTATTACGCCATCGAGGGTATCGTGAGCCGCGACGGGCAGATACTCGGCAAGATGGGGCATACGGAGCGTTACGAGCCCAACCTGTTCCGCAACATAGCGGGCAACAAAGTGCAGGATATCTTCGGCAATGCCGTGCGGTATTTCAGGAAAAGATGATTCAGGTAAGCGCCAGCCGACGGCAGGCGCGGCGAATGACAATACATAAAAAACGGATAAATAATTCCCAACAACTATGGAAAAGCGCGAAATGCTCTACGAGGGCAAGGCAAAACAGGTGTTCCTGACGGACGACCCCGACCTTATCGTTATCCATTACAAGGACGACGCCACGGCATACAACAACGTCAAGAAGGCGACGATAGAGGCGAAGGGGTTGCTTAACAACCAGATATCCACTATCATATTCAAATATCTGATTGAGAACGGTATACCGACCCATTTCATCGAACAGCTCAACGACCGCGACCAGCTCTGCCGCCGCGTCACGATATTCCCCCTGGAGGTTATCGTGCGCAACGTCATCGCGGGTTCGATGGCCAAGCGGCTCGACATCCCGGAGGGAACGAAGCCGTCGAACACCATCATCGACATCTGCTACAAGAAGGACGAGCTCGGCGACCCGCTCATCAACAACGACCATGCGGTAGCCCTCGGCATCGCCACCTACGAGGAGCTCGACGAGATGTTCGAACTGACGCGCCGCATCAACGTACTGCTGACCGACCTGTTCAAGAAGTTGGGCATCACGCTCGTGGACTTCAAAATCGAGTTCGGCAAGACGAGCGACGGCAAAATCGTGCTGGCCGATGAAATCAGTCCGGATACCTGCCGTCTGTGGGATTCCCAGACGAACGAGAAACTCGATAAGGACAGGTTCCGCCGCGACCTGGGCAAGGTGCGCGAAGCATACGAGGAGATACTCCACAGGCTTACGAAATAAGCGGAAGCGGGGAATACGATTCCGGTCCCGTAAGGACGTTTGTGATTATGGGGCCGGATGGCTTTTTCGGATAAGGGACCGAAAGTGCGCATGTGCGGGGAGTTTTTTCCTTGCGTGTGTGCTTCCCTTTTTTTATTTTTGACGAATATATGACGTACGGGCTTCCGCAGGGAGGGGGCCGGAACGGTATTTTTATTGGGAGGACAAGACAAATGGCTAATTATCAGGACAGGCAAATCCATGAGGAGTGTGGCGTGTTCGGCGTGTTCGGCGTGGAGAAGGCCGCGTCGCTCACCTATTACGGACTTCATTCGCTCCAGCACCGCGGCCAGGAAGGGTGCGGCATCGTGAGCGTGGACAACCGCACGTTCCACCGTGTCAAGGGCGAGGGACTCGTGACGGAGGTCTTCAACGAAGACAACCTCCGGACGCTGACGGGAAACATGGCGATAGGACACGTGCGCTACTCGACCACGGGAGGGGGCGGCATCGACAATGTCCAGCCCTTCATGTTCATGCACAGTACGGGCGACTTCGCGCTGGCTCATAACGGCAATCTCGTCAACTCCTTCCAACTGAAAACGTTCCTTGAGGAACGGGGCAGTCTGTTCCACTCCACTTCCGACAGCGAGATATTCGCCCACCTCATCAAGAAGGAGACCGACAGCCGTGACCGCATCTTCCCCATCCTCGAAGCGCTGAACATGGTCGAGGGGGCCTTCGCGCTGCTCATCATGACGGCCAGTAAGATATACGCATGCCGCGACAAGCACGGCCTGCGGCCGCTCTCGATAGGGAAACTCGGCGACGGCTACGTGGTCAGCAGCGAAACCTGCGCTTTCGAGGTGGTAGGAGCCGAGTTCATCCGCGACGTGGCTCCCGGCGAGGTGGTCATCATCGACGTGAACGGCCTGCAGAGCGTGGACTACTCCAAGTTCAAACACTACAACATGTGCGCGATGGAGTATGTCTATTTCGCCCGTCCCGACAGCGATATCGAGGGTACGAACGTCCATGCTTTCCGTAAGGAGACCGGGCGTATGCTCTACGAGGAGGCCCCGGTGGATGCCGATATCGTGGTGGGCGTGCCCGATTCGAGTCTCAGTGCCGCCATCGGTTACAGCGAGGCGAGCGGCATTCCCTACGAGATGGGACTCATCAAGAACAAATACGTGGGGCGTACCTTCATCCAACCCTCGCAGGAGCTGCGGGAGAAGGGGGTACGGATGAAACTCTCGCCGGTGCGCAGCATCGTCGAGGGCAAGAGGCTGGTCATCGTAGACGACTCCATCGTGCGCGGTACGACCTCGCGCCGTATCGTGAAGATGCTCCGCCAGTCGGGCGCCAAGGAGATACACATGCGTATTGCCAGTCCGGCCATCACCCATCCCTGTTTCTACGGGGTAGACATGTCTACCTATGACGAATTGATATGCGCCCGGGAGAAGGACCTCGAAGCGGTACGCCGGCTCATCGGGGCCGATTCGCTGGTATGGCTCTCGCCCGAGGCGCTCTACAAGGCGGCCGGCGGCCGGAAAGAGTTGTGCATCGCCTGTTTTAACGGCCGTTATCCCACGGCGCTCTACCAGTCGATACACGATGTGAACAAGGATAAAAAATGCTGATAACATACGAAAAACAAGATATTTATGGCAAAGAGTTATGAAGAAGCGGGTGTGAACCTCGAAGCGGGCTACGAAGGGGTGAGGCGTATCAAGAAACACGTCGCATCCACGGCACGTACCGGCGTGATGGGCAACATAGGTGCCTTCGGCGGCATGTTCGACCTGTCCAGGCTCGGAGTGGCCGAACCGGTGCTCGTGAGCGGGACAGACGGCGTGGGTACCAAGCTGAAAATAGCCATTCAGATGGACCGGCACGATACTATCGGTATCGATGCCGTGGCCATGTGCGTGAACGACGTTCTCGCGCAGGGGGCCGAACCCATCTTCTTCCTCGACTATATCGCGCTCGGCATCAATGACCCGGTGAAGGTAGAGGCCATCGTTTCGGGCGTTGCCGACGGCTGCCGCCAGGCAGGGTGCGCTCTCGTGGGCGGCGAGACGGCCGAGATGCCGGGGATGTATGCCGGTGACGATTACGATATTGCCGGGTTTACGTGCGGCGTGGTGGAGAAGGCGCGTCTTATCGACTGTTCCAAGGTGGCGGCGGGCGATGTGCTGGTGGGGATTGCGTCGAGCGGCGTACACTCCAACGGTTTCAGTCTTGTGCGCAAGATTGTGTCGGACAATGGTTTCGAGTTGGATAAGGTCTATCCCGAACTTGGGGAGCGCACGCTCGGCGAAGTGCTGCTGACGCCGACGAAAATCTATGTGAAGCAGGTGCTCGATGTGATTGCACAGTGCGATGTGCACGGCATCAGTCACATTACGGGCGGCGGTTTCGACGAGAACATTCCCCGCATCCTGAAGGAGGGGCAGGGAATCGAGGTGACGGAAGGTTCGTGGGAGATACTCCCCGTGTTCCGTTTTCTGGAGAAGTACGGCCGGATAGCGCACCGTGAGATGTTCAATATCTTCAATATGGGCATCGGCATGGTCATCGCCTTGCCCGAGGAGGATGCGGCGAAGGCCGTGGCGATACTCGAGGGATACGGCGAACGGGCGTCGGTCATCGGCCGTGTCACCGACCGGGAGGGCGTCGTGATAAAATAACATGCTGCCGATGGAGAGAAATGTGGGTAAAGGACACAGGCTCGCCGTATTCGCCAGCGGTAACGGCAGCAATTTCGAGGCGATAGCCGCGGCGTGCACCGACGGCCGTCTCGATGCGCGGGTGGTACTGCTCGTATGCGACAGGCCGGGCGCTTACGTCTGCGAACGGGCCGCACGGCTGGGTGTAGAGACGTTCGCCTTTCGTCCGAAGGATTATGTCTCGAAGGAGGCTTATGAACAGGACATCGTGCGCATGCTCGACGAGCGCGGTGTGGAACTGGTCTGCCTGGCCGGATACATGCGGATACTCTCCCGTGTGATGCTCGATGCCTATGGCGGGCGCATCGTCAACATACATCCCTCGCTGCTGCCCGCTTTCAAGGGCGCCCATGCCATTCGGGACGCTTTCGAATACGGCGTGAAGGTGTACGGCGTGACGGTGCATTATGTGAATGACGAGTTGGACGGCGGGAAGATTATTGCCCAGCGGGCTTTCGACTATACCGGTGCCGATGTGCAGGAGCTGGAGGCGATGGTACATGCGGTGGAACATCCGCTCTATGTGGAGGCGATAGCCGGCCTGCTCGCCGGACGGAACAGGTAACGTTCGTTCGATTGGCCGCCGGTATGGCGGTCGGTCGTCTGGGCGGGCAGGTGGAAACAGAGATTTGGAAATATAAAACGATAGAAAATGAGAGCACTTATCAGCGTTAGCGACAAAACGGGCGTCGTGGAGTTTGCGGACGGTTTGAAGAGACTGGGTTGGGACATCATCGCCACGGGCGGTACCATGAAGCTGCTGCGCGATGCGGGGCTGGAAGTAATCAATATCAGCGACGTGACGGGATTCCCGGAGATATGCGACGGGCGCGTGAAGACGCTCCATCCCAAGGTACACGGGGGGCTGCTCGCCCGCCGCGACCTGCCCTCGCATCTGGAGGCGCTGCGCGAAAACGGCATCGAGTTCATCGACATGGTCTGCGTGAACCTTTATCCCTTCCGCCAGACGATAGCCAAAGAGGGCGTTTCGATGGAGGATGCGATAGAGAATATCGACATAGGCGGTCCTTCCATGCTCCGCAGCGCCGCCAAGAACTACCGCGACGTGACGGTGGTATGCGACCCGCAGGATTACGGACGGGTGCTCGACGAGATACGCGCGGGCGGCAATACCCGCTCCGAAACGCGGCTCATGCTTTCGGCTAAGGCATTTACCCATACGGCGCAGTACGATGCCTGCATTGCGACCTACCTGCGGGAAAAAGCCGGTCTGCCGGAGAAGCTCTTCCTGGATTTCGACATCGTGCAGCCGCTGCGTTACGGCGAGAATCCCCACCAGCAGGCGAAGTTCTACCGCGGGGCCGAACCCGTGCCCTTCTCCCTGGCGTTCGCCCGCCAGCTCAACGGCAAGGAGCTCTCCTATAATAATATACAGGATGCCAATGCGGCGCTCAATATCGTTCGGGAGTTCGATGCGCCGTTTTGCGTGGGGCTCAAGCACATGAATCCGTGCGGAGCTGCTGTGGGCCGGGACATTGCCCAGGCATGGAGCAAGGCTTACGAGGCGGACAAGGTGAGCATCTACGGCGGTATCGTAGCGGTGAACCGCGAAGTGGATGCCGCGACGGCGTTGGCGATGAAGCCCGTCTTTCTGGAAATCATCATCGCACCCTCGTTTTCGAAGGAGGCGCTCGAAATATTGACCAAAAAGAAGAATCTGCGTCTGCTCGAAGTGGACATGCGGCGCACGGGCGTCCGCGAACGCCAGCTCGTGAGCGTGAACGGCGGTCTGCTCGTACAGGACCTCGATACGGAGACCTGTACCGTCACGGCGGAGATGGCCGTAACGAAGCGGCGGCCCGAAGCGGCTCTGCTTGCGGATATGGATTTTGCGTGGCGTATCGTGAAGCATGTGAAGTCCAATGCCATCGTGGTGGTGAAGGACGGGTGTACGGCAGGCATCGGCGCGGGACAGATGAACCGCGTGGGGTCGGCTGAAATCGCCCTGCGGGAGGCCCGGGAGAAGGGGTTGACCGAAGGGCTCGTGCTCGCGTCGGACGGTTTCCTGCCCTTCGACGATACGGTGACGCTGGCGGCCGGTTACGGTGTGTCGGCCATCGTGCAGCCCGGCGGCAGCATTCATGACGAGGATTCCGTCGTGAAGGCCGATGAACTCGGTATCGCCATGGTATTCACCGGCGAACGCCATTTCAAACACTGACGCCGGTCCGAAGGAGGCGGTGCGGCAGACGGTTCGTTCCGCGGAATCCGGAGACCTGCTTTTGGAAACGAAAAGAGAGAGAAAAAGATGAAAGTGCTTGTAGTAGGGGGCGGCGGACGCTGCCATGCGATAGCGGATGCGCTTCGCCGTTCGCCTAAAGTGGAAAAGATATACGTCGCACCGGGCAATGCCGGTACGGCGGAAGTGGCGGAGAATGTGCCGCTGAAGGATACCGACGTGCAGGGACTGCTGGCTTTCGCGCAGAAGAAGGACATCGACTTGACGGTGGTCGGACCGGAAGCCGCCCTTCAGGCCGGAATCGTGGACGAATTCCGTAGTCATGGCCTTCGCATCTTCGGGCCGACCGCTGCCGCTGCCCGTATCGAGACGAGCAAGGAGTTCGCTAAGGAGCTGATGATGCGGTACGATATTCCGACGGCCGCTTACCGTCCGTTCGACGACTACCGGGAGGCGTTGGACTACGTGGCATCGCGGCCGTTGCCTGCGGTGCTCAAGTACGACGGCCTGGCGGCCGGGAAAGGGGTGGTCATCGCCCGGAGTATGGAGGAGGCGGAGGCTGCTCTGCGGGACATGCTTCTCGACGACAAGTTCGGCCACGGGCGCGTCATCGTAGAGGATTATCTCGAAGGGCCGGAGTTCTCGTTTATGTGTTTCGTGTCGGGTTCCGATGTCTGGCCGATGCCGTTGGCCCAGGACCATAAGCGGGCCTACGACGGCGACCGGGGGCCCAATACGGGCGGTATGGGCGCCTATTCGCCCGTTCCGTTCATCAGCGAGGATGAACGCCGGTTTGCACTGGACAATATCATGAAGAAGACGGCGGCGGCCATGGTGCTCGAGGGGCTCCCCTTTACGGGTGTCCTCTACGGCGGCCTGATGAAGACGCGGGACGGCATCAAGGTAATCGAATTCAATGCCCGTTTCGGCGACCCCGAGACGGAGGTGGTATTGCCGCGCCTGAAGAGCGACATATACGATATTTTTGCCGGGGTGGCCGACGGGAGTCCGGTGGAAGAGCCCGTATGGGACGACCGTGCCACACTCGGTATCGTGCTGGCTTCCAAAGGTTATCCGGGCTCGTGCGAAAAAGGCTTCCCCATCGGGGGGCTCGATGCGTTGAATGACCCCGATATCCGGGTCTACCATATGGGAACGGCGTGGTCCGGAGATGGATTGGTGACGGCGGGCGGCCGGGTGCTGATAGTGGTAGGGCGCGGGGATACGCTCGCCGAGGCGCGGCTGAAAGCCATACAGGGTGTGGGCAGGGTAGCGTGCGACAACCTGTTTTACCGCACCGATATCGGCGCTGCGGCACTGGAACATTGAGGGGGACGGAGGTGCCTCCCTACGCCGGCTCTCTTTCTGGAAAGGCGGCGAGGGGAATCGATTCGAATTGAACGTCATTGCGGTGGCGGAAAGAATAAATTGACAAGCGATTATGGTAATAAGCGGGAAAGAACTTTCGATGGAGATGAAGCGGCAGATGGCCGTCAGAGTGAAGGAACTTGAACAGAAATACGGCAGGGTACCGCATCTGGTGGTGGTGCTTGTCGGCGAGGACCCGGGCAGTGTGTCGTATGTGGCGGGCAAGGCCAAGGCGGCAGACGAGATAGGGATACGGAATACCACCATCCGCCGTCCGGAGACGATTACCGAAGCGGAGATGCTGGCGTTGATAGAGGAGCTGAATGCCGATAAGGAGGTGGACGGTATCCTCGTGCAGTTGCCTCTTCCGAAACACATCGACTCCGACAAGGTCATCGCAGCCATCGACCGCGGGAAGGATGTGGACGGTTTCCATCCGCTCAATGTGGCCTCCCTCTGGCTCAGGCAGGAGTGCCTGCTGCCGTGTACTCCGAAAGGCATCATCCGGCTGCTGAAGAGTACGGGCACGGAAATAGCGGGAAAGCGTGCGGTCGTCATAGGAAGAAGCAATATCGTCGGCCTGCCGGTCGCCAAACTGCTGCTCGACGAGAATGCGACCGTGACGATAGCCCACAGCCGGACGAAGAACCTGCCGGAAGTGACGCGCGAGGCCGACATCCTGGTGGTGGCCATAGGCCGTCCGAAGTTCGTCACGGCCGATATGGTGAAACCGGGCGCCGTGGTGATAGACGTCGGCGTGAACCGCGACCCGGAAACCGGCAAACTGTGCGGTGATGTCGATTTCGCCGCCTGCGAACCGGTTGCCGGCATGATAACGAAAGTGCCGGGAGGGGTGGGCCCCATGACTATCACGATATTGTTGGAAAATACGATAGAGGCTTTTGAACGGCGTATGAGAGGCTGATTGGCGGCAGGGCCTTGTCTGCGGCTAAGGCGTGAAGCGGCGCCGTGCAGAAGATGCACGGCGCCGCTCCGCTTCTGCATAGCAGGTGCATGGATGAAATTGGTTTCCGCTGAGGCCGCATGTTACAATCAGGGGAGGATTTTCGGCATATTTTTCTTTCTTTCAAATAAAGGCGGTATCTTTGCGCCGTTTTAAGCAATTAAAAAACCGTTTAATCGACTAACCGCGCGACCGCGCAAACTTAAACTTAATTTATGGAGTGGTTCAGGGAGCTCGTCTTCGGAACGGGGATAGCTCATTCTATTCTGTTGCTGGCCCTTGTGATAGCCGTGGGAGCGGCATTGGCTAAAATCAAGGTGGCCGGCGTTTCTTTGGGCATGACGTGGATACTCTTCGTAGGTATCGTTGCCAGCCATTTCGGCCTGGTGCTCGACCCGGTGGTGCTGGGCTTTATCAGGGATTTCGGCCTCATCGTCTTCATCTTTGCCGTGGGCATGCAGGTAGGGCCGAGCTTCTTCTCTTCGTTCAGAAAAGGCGGCCTCAAGCTCAACGGCTTCGCCGTGCTGAGTATCGCTTTGAGCGTGGGTATCGCCTTAATCCTCTGCAAGGTGGCGGATGTGAAGCTGACTACGATGACCGGTATTCTCTGCGGTGCCGTGACCAATACCCCCGGTCTCGGTGCAGCGCAGGAGGCGTATCATGATGCGACCGGTGTCAGTGACCCCTCCATTGCCATGGGGTATGCGGTGGCCTATCCGTTGGGCGTTATCGGCATCATCCTTTCGATGATACTGCTCCGCGTGATTTTCCGCGTCAATATAGAGGCTGAGAACAAACGGCTCGAAGAGGCCCGCCGCGACGACCCTTCCGCTACGAACACCGTTTCCGTGAAGGTGACGAATCCCGTCTTCTCGGGCAAGAAAATCGCCGATATGAAGAAACTCTGTACGAACAGGTTCGTCATTTCGCGTATCATGCATCCGGACGGGACGGTGGACATTGCGGCCGGCCATTCGGTCATCAATCTGGATGACGTCCTTTACATGGTCGTTTCCGCCAAGGATTCCGCCCGTGTGGCATCGTTTATCGGCGAAGAGGTGACCGTGGATGATGACAAATGGCGCGAGGAGAACCAGAAGTACGTTTCGCGCCGTATCGTGATTACCAAACCGCAGATTAACGGCCGCTATCTCGGCGACCTCAAGTTGAGAAACAATTTCGGCGTGAACGTTGTCCGGGTGAACCGTGCGGGTATCGACCTTGCGGCAACAGCCAACCTTCAGCTCCAGATGGGCGACCGGCTCACGGTGGTGGGCGAGGAGGCGGCCCTCCAGGATGTGGCCAACATGCTCGGCAACCAGCTCAAGCGGCTCCGCCATCCCAATATCATTCCGATATTCGTCTGCCTGCTGCTCGGTGCACTGCTCGGCAGCATTCCTTTCTACTTCGGCAATATTCCCCAGCCGGTGAAGCTCGGCCTCGCCGGCGGTACACTCGTGGTAGCCATACTCGTGGGCCGTTTCGGGCCGAAAATCCGGATGATAACCTATACCACTGTCAGTGCGAACCTCATGCTGAGGGAGATAGGTATTTCGATGTTCCTGGCGGCCGTAGGGCTCGGCGCCGGCAGCGGATTCGTGGAGACGATTGTCGGCGGCGGCTGGAAGTGGATTGGGTACGGTTTCATCATCACCGTCCTGCCCCTGCTCATCACCGGGTTCATCGCACACAAATGGGGAAAGGTGGATTTCTTTACGCTGATGGGGATGATGGCCGGCGGAACGACCGACCCGCCCGCACTCTCCTTCGCCTCCAGCATATCGCCCAACGACCTTCCGGCAGTGGGATATACGACGGTCTATCCGCTTACCATGTTTCTGCGAATTATCACGGCCCAGATGCTTATTCTGCTTGCGGTATAGCGGCTGAATCCGGGAACAAGATTGCGGGGATGCACGGAAAAGTGCATCCCCGTCTTGTTTGTGCGGTGCCGCTGTCCCGTATCTGCGGAGTGTATTTGCGGGCGGAGAGGGCCGGATGGTAAAGGGGCGTTGCCTGCGTTCTCTCCGTAAAACACGGGAGGAGGCTCCCGGAGCGGGTTTATTTCAGGTATTCCGTGAAGAAACTTTCGAGTTTGTCGAAAGGAATCATCTCCGTGCGGTCGTATAGGTCGATGTGGCGGGCTCCCGGAACGACGTAAAGCTCTTTCGGCTCCGCAGCTCTCTCGTAGGCGTCCTCGCTGAAGTAACGGGAGTGTGCCTCTTCGCCGATGATGAACAACAGAGGTCGGGGCGCGATGGTCTCGATATACTCCATCAGCGGAAAGTTGATGAATGAAAGGTGGCTGGTGGTGGTGAATCCGCCCCGGGCACGGGGATGGTGGCCGCGTTCCATGGCATAGTATTCCCAGAATTCCGCGCTGATGGCGTCGAGTTCTTCCGGTACCGCGGTGGTCGCATCGGGCGGAAATGAGGGGAGGTACTCCGGTTCCCCCTTCTCGAAATCTTTCCAGCGCTGTTCGCCGAGCCGTTCGAGCATGGCATCGTACTCATCCTTGGTCATGGAATCCTTCCAACCGTAATGGTCGGCCCGGCTGATGTCGTACATGCTTGCCGTCGCTACGGCCTTGATGCGTTTGTCTACCTGTGCGGCGGTGACTGCGAAACCGCCCGCTCCGCAGAGTCCTATCGCTCCAATACGCTCCCTGTCCACGAAGGGCCGCGTACCGATGAAATCGACGCTGGCGCTGAAATCCTCGACGAAGATGTCCGGCGAGGAGACATGGCGGGGTTCTCCGCCGCTCTCCCCGTTGTATGATTCGTCGAATGCAAGTGTTACGAATCCGCGTTCGGCAAGTACCATCGCATAGATGCCGGCACCTTGTTCCTTTACGCCTCCGTAGGGGGTGCCGATAACGATGGCCGGATATTTTTTCGTCGTATCCAGCCCTTTGGGCAGGTACATGTCTGCTGCGACCGTTATACCGAAACGGTTGTCGTACCGTACATTTTCAACCGTTACCTTGTCGCTGACCTTGAAGGTCTTTCCGTTTTCCTGAGCATGAATCCCATTCATAATCGTCGTTGTTAGAATTGTGATAAGAATAATGCGTTTTTTCATGTTGCCGATATATTGGGTGTGTTGGAATGTGTTGCCGGATTCGGGAAACTTCTTCCCGGAACCGGTATGGCAAAGGTAGGGAGGCATGCGGTGCCGTATGATAGATGAATTACGGATTGTATTACCTTAATTACCGGTAGTGGCTCGGAGATGGCGTGCATGGAGAGCCGGGATGTCCCGGGTGCCGGCTGCAGCAGCGAGGGGAAGGGAGAGAAGACGTAACGGGTAAAGAAGAGGCAACATAAAGGGCCGTCCTTGCAAAGGACGGCCCTTTATGTTGTTCGAATGCTCTTATTTGGAAGCTTCTACCGATTCTTTCCGGAATTCTTTCATGAGTTTGGAAATCTCCAAAGCCGCTTTGCGTGCACGCGTACCGGCAGCCTTGTTGTTCTTGGTCAGTTGAAGGTTCGCGTTCGTCTGGAAGATTTCGATTTGTTCGTTGATTTTGTCTACTAATGTCTGCATAGTTCTATAGTTTTTAAGATTTAGGTTACTTCTCTCCTACAAAATTATATAAAAAAACGGTTTTCCCAAGAGTTACAGCCTGATTTACGGTACTGAACGAAGTTAACCTTCAGTTGAACCTTATTCTTTCCTCTTTTTCAGATTTTTCCAGAACAGCCGGAACCGGGTCTTGAGGGTCATTTTCTTTTCGTTGCCGTATCCGTAACCGTATCCGTACCCATAGCCGTAACCATAGGTGGAGGTTTCGCGGGTGTATCGTCTGGCTGCACCGATATCGGTGATGATGACATTCATGTTACGCAGCGTCTTGCGGTCGTTGAGTATGTTGATACCCAACAGGTTGCGTTTGAACGATTTGCCTACGCGTACCGAGAATACGGTCAGGTCGGCTATCCGGTTGATGAGCATGGTGTCGGTTACCAGTCCGATAGGCGGAGTATCGACGACGACGTAGTCGTACATCTGTTTCAGCTCCTCGAAAGTTTGTGTTATCCGGTCGCCCATGAGCAGTTCGGCCGGGTTCGGGGGAATGACGCCGACATAAAGCACATCGACGTTGTGCATGGCGTTGTGGCTGATGAGGTTGTCGAGATTCTCCTCCTTTTTCACCAGATAATTGACCAATCCCTTGGTCTGCCTGCGTCCGCTGATTTTCTCCGAAAGGGAGGCTTTGCGTAGGTCGAGGTCTACCAGCAGTACCCGTTTTCCGGCGATGCCCAGCGTCAGGGAGAGGTTGATGGATACGAAACTCTTCCCCTCGCCCGGCATGGACGAAGTGACCATGATGACCTTACCGCCCTGCGGCATGGTGAAGTCCAAGTTGGTACGTACCATTCGGAAGGCCTCCGTGACGACATCCCGGCTGTTCGGGGAGACTATCTTGTCGTTGTGCATGCCGGCGGTTTTGGAGGGAATGGCACCTATTATCGGGACATGGATGTTGTCTTCCACTTCGCTGACGCTTCCGACCTTCACCCGCAGTTGCTCTATTAGGTAGATGACGATGGCCGGAAGGATGAGTCCGATGGCGAAAAACAGCAGGACAATCATGGACCTGTGCGGTGCGACGTGGATGGGGTTTACCAGCGCCTTGTCGATGACTTGGGCGACCGGGGTGGTGGCCACCATGGAGAGGGCCGTCTCCTCACGTTTGTTGAGGAGGTAGGTGTAGAGGGCTGCCTTGATTTCCTGGTTCCGTTCTATCGAAACGGTTTCGCGTTCCAGATAGGGGATGTTGCTGACCTTGTCGGATACCTGGGCGAGCTGTTGCCGGAGCGACTCGTTCTGTATCTGGAGGGAGTTGGCGACATTCTCTATGGATTTTTTCAGCGAATGCTGCATGGAGATTATCTGTGCGTTCATCTCCCGGATGACGGGGTTGTCGTCCGAAGTCTCCGTTCCCAGCCGCATCCTTTCGAGTACCAGTTCGTTGTATTTGTTGATGGCGTTCGACAGGGCCTGGTTCTCTATTCCGATATTGACTGGCAGGATGCCGATTTCCTCCTTTCCGTTGAGGATGTCGCCTATGGCGGAGAGCATCTCCAACTGTATTTCCGTCTTGAGCAGGTCGTCTTCGTATTGACGGGAGGTTTCGAGCGAGAGTTTCGTCTCCGAAATGATGTCTACTGCGGAGTTGTCGCTTTTGAACTTTTCGATGGCCGTATCGACGTCGGAGAGTTCACCTTCCACTGCCTGCAGGCGTTCGTCGATGAACCGCATGGTTGCTTCGGCCGTCCGGCGCTTGCTGTTGATGGCGTCTTCGTTATAGACCTCGATGAGCTTGTTCGTCAGCGCCGCCGCCTTCTGCGGGTTATGGTCGGAGATGGAGACATTGACGATATTGGAAAATTTCTGGGCCTGCGCTACGTGCAGCGCTTTGGCGTATGCTTCGGCGGCGTTCCGTACGGGACGGACATAAATTCTCAGGGAGTTTGCAGCTTTCGGGTTGTATCCGGCCGTCGCCACGGCCCGTTCGAGCCGGAAGACCCCGACCGTGTCGCGGATTGTCTCTCCGAAGGCTCCGGTAATGGTCTTTTCCGTAGTCTTCTGCCCCGGCAGCCGGTATTCGAGTAGTGCCTTGAAGCTTCCGTCCGCATCTTCTATCGATTTGATATGAATGTTGAAGGTATAGCGGATGGTATCCGCCGTCAGTTTCAGAGGAGAACTTTCGGCAGTCAGGTAGCTGTACCGGAGTTTCGATTTGGTAGCGTAGACGATGTTGGCGTCCAGTTCGGCTACCACGCGTTCCATGATGGAGCGCGAGCCCATGATGAGCAGTTCGTCCTCGACGCCGCTGTTGGTACGGTACATCATGCGGCCGGGCATGAATCCTGTCAGGTCGCTGTTCGACGAACGGTTGTACTGTTCGTCGATGAGCACCATGGCGGAGGAGCGGTATACGTCGGGCCGCGAGAGGGCATATACGATACCGATGCCCGCGAATGCGATTGCCGAGAGGGCGAACCAATACCAATTGAATACGATGAAATCGAAAATATCCCGCAGGGTGATGGATTTGTTTTCCTCCTCTTTCCTGCCGTCGATAATGTCTTTGTTATTCTCGGTCATTGCAAAGCCTTGGTTTAGGATTGGGGGTCTGTTATCTGCCGCTTACGCTGGTTATGTAGAAGATGAGCATCGCGATGGAGCTTGCGAGGGAACCGAGCGATACGATGGTCGGGAAGTTCATCTGGAAAGCCGACGTTTCGCGGGCCCTGGCGTTAATGGGGTCCACGTAGACCACATCGTTCTGCTGCAGATAGTAATAGGGCGATTCGAATATCTTTTTCGATTTGATGTTGAGACGGCCTATTTCGCGTACGCCGTCCGTTTCCCTTATCACCACGACGTTTTCCCGGTCGCCGAATTCGGTCATGTCGCCGGCCATGCCCAGCGCTTCGAGGATGGAGACCCTGTCGCCCGTAATCCGGAAGTTGCCGGGTTTTTCCACTTCGCCTATCACGGTGATGTTGAAGTTGAGGAAGTTGATGGTCACGATGGGGTCGGGCATATACTGTGTGAGCATTCCCTTTATCATGTCGGCCACCTCGTTGCGCGTCATGCCGGCTATGTGGAGGGTACCGAGCGTCGGGAAGTCGATGTTGCCTTCCGGGTTCACCGTGTAGCCTTCGAGCTCCTGCCGCGACTGTGCCTGCGGCGTTACCGCCGACATCTGCGCTTTGACGCTGTAAAGGTTGAAGGGAACGGCCAGTTCCGGTTTCGATGACGACACGATGATGGAGAGCAGGTCGCCGGGCTTGATGATATTGGTGTAGGGGTTGAGCTCTTCCATTTCGCCTGCTGCGGCATCCTGGAGATAGGCTATGTTTTTCGCCGAGCCGCAGGACAGCATGACGGCGGCTACCGCGCAGAGGCCCAAGAGTCGTTTAAGCATGTCGTTTCCGTATTCAGGGTGGTTAATTATCATTCAACAGGACACAAATATACGTTATTTTCCCCGACCGGCAAACCCCGGCGGGTTTTTATCGGGTTACAGGCGTGATTTTTGGGGTCCGGTTCTGCTTTCCCTCGGGGCCGTCGGCATCAGAGTTGCAAGTGCCATATTCCGGTGCCCGTCTCGTATTCGGGCCGGGTGTCGAACAGACCGAATATCGCGGAACCCGACCCCGACATGGAGGCGTAGAGGGCTCCTGCATCGTAGAGCGACCGTTTGATTGCGGACAGTTCGGGGTGTTTGCGGAAGAGGGATGTTTCAAAAGCGTTCGGAAGATTGTCCCGCCATGTTGCTATCGGACGGGAGAGGCGTTTCGCCAGCGGTTCTTCCGGAATCCGGGGAGTGATTCCCGCATAGGCTTCCGCAGTCGAGATGCAGATGGCGGGCTTGACGAGCACCATCCAATACCCTTTCAGGTTTATTTCCGCAGGACGCATGACCTCGCCGCGTCCGCTGCACAACTGCGGGGCATCGTGGAGGAAAAATGGGACGTCGCTGCCGAGTTTCAGGGCCAGCGCCTCGAGGCGCCGGATACCGGCTCCGACGGAAAAGAGGGTGTCTAGCATGCGCAGCGCCGCCGCTCCGTCCGCCGACCCTCCTCCGAGGCCGGCCCCGGAGGGGACGGCTTTGTGCAGGTGCATCCTGACGTTGCCTATGCCGTAGGTTTCGTGCATGAGCCGCCATGCTTTCATGACGATATTCTCCTGCGGCGGACACCCGGTCCGGAGACCGGATTCGGTCAGTTCCGTCGCTTCCTTCTCCTCCTCCGGAACGATGATTTCCAGGCTGTCGCATAAGTCCCGTACGGGGAACATGACCGTCTCTATGTCGTGGTAGCCGTCCGGACGTTTGCGCAGGACGTCCAGCCCGAGATTTATTTTGCAGTGGGGAAAACTTATCATTTGTGCCGTTCAGATGGTTATGATTGGGCAAAGGTATGTATGAATGGGGTAAATTTCCTAATTTTGCGGACCGTTGATACCTTTTTAATTCGATATGAAGTTCAGGACAGAGATAGCGTTGTGCCGTTCGGGGTTTACGGTGGACCATGGGCGCCGCGGCTTCCTTGCGGGGTCGTGCTTTTCGGAACATATCTTCGGGCGGCTGGCGGCGGCGAAGTTTTCCGTCGCGGCCAATCCGACCGGCATCCTCTTCAATCCGGCTTCCATCGCCGGCATGATTCGCCGTCTGGCCGAAGGCAGGCCCTACGAGGTCGGGGAGCTCTCCTGTGGAGGCGGATTGTGGTTCAGCTACGACCATCACGGTTCCTTTGCGCGTGCGTCGGCCAAAGAGGCGTTGGAGGCGATGAATGCGTCGCTGACGGCCGGGGCCGGAGCATTGGCCGCTGCCGATTATGTTGTCCTGACTTTCGGTACCGCGTGGGTCTACCGTCTGGCCGATAGCGGCCGGATAGCGGCCAACTGCCACAAACAGCCTTCGAGCTGTTTCCGCCGCGAACGGCTCTCTGCTGCGGAGATTGTGCGGGAGTACGGCGAGCTGCTGTCCGGGCCCCTGGCCGGAAAGCAGGTGCTGCTGACCGTAAGTCCCGTGCGGCATGTGAAGGATGGCCTCGAAGGCAATTCGCTCAGCAAGGCGATACTCCGCACGGCGGCCGCTTCGCTGGCCGAAGGGTTTCGCGACGTCTATTATTTCCCCTCCTTCGAGATAATGAATGACGACCTGCGGGATTACCGCTTCTATGAGGAGGATATGGTTCATCCCTCCGCGCAGGCGGTGGACTATATCTGGGGCAAGTTCACCGAGTTCGCCATGGACCCCGATACGCGTGCCCTGCTGCCGCGGCTGGGGAAGCTCGATGCCGCGCTGCACCATCGGGTGCTGCATGCGGGCAGTGCTGCGGTGGAGGTCTTCAGGGAGTGTTCCCTGAAACTGGTGGATGAGCTTCAGGAGGCGCTTCCGGGGGTGGATTTCAGTGCGGAGCGCGCCTATTTTACCGCAGGGCTCTGAGGCGGGCGTGCTGTGGTCTGCCGGGGCACCCGCAGCAAGGACGGACCTGCGGCGACAGGGAGCCCGCTTCCGGAAGGACGTCATGGAGGGACGGTAAAAATATGCCGATTTGTATTATCTTTGTCCGTCCTAAATTTATCCGTTGAGAGATGATGGTATGCAGACTGGTCCCTTTGCTGGTAGGGGGAGTATTCGCTTTTCAGACCGCCGCCGCACAGCAGGCTCCGCGGCCGGAGCGGCCGGCACTGGTGGTCAATATGGTAGTCGGGGGGCTGCCCTATGATTTCGTCACCCGTTACGGCCATAACCTTTCCGAGGGCGGGTTCCGCCGTCTGGCCGAAAGCGGGGTCTCCTTTACCTCGGCCCGTTACGATTATATGCCCACCGACCGGGCTTCGTCGCTTGCCACGATAACTACCGGCACCTATCCGTCCGTACACGGGGTGGTCGGCGAGCGGTGGTGCGACGTGCTGACGGGCGAGGAGGTGGAACTTATCGCCGATTCCGATGCGGCGGGTTTCGACTGCGAATATGGGCAGGGATGTTATTCCAACGTGAATCTCATTGCCCCCACGCTGGGCGACCGGCTGCGGGCCGAGAGTCCGGCGAGTAAAGTGGTCAGCATTGCGGCCGACCCCGTTTCGGCTATCGTCATGGCGGGGCTGGGCACCGAGGCCTATTGGGTGAATACCGCCACGGCGGGATGGACCTCTTCCAGCCGTTACATGCTTTACCTGCCCGGATGGGTGGAGCGTTTCAACGACCAGTATAGGGGCAACAGCTATCTGGCCGACTGGTTCTGGACGCTGCATCTGGGGCCGGAACGCTATGTGAACAGGCGGTACGGCCGTATCGACCTGCCGGAGGATGCGCGTTTCCGGGAACTGGCCCCAATCGGCGGTCTGCCGTGCACAGCCGGCGGAGGACGGTACGTTCCGGTATTCGCCACGCCGCTGGCGAGCGACCTGGTGGCCGATTTCGCCATGCAGGCCGTCGTGCGCGAGAAGCTGGGGCAGGATGAAGCTCCGGATATCCTGAACATCTGTTTCGATGCGCCGCGCGACATCATCGCCCATTACGGCCCCGAATCGGTCGAGGCCGAAGATATGTTCTATCAGCTCGACAGGACGGTCGGCAGCCTGATATCTTTCATCGTGTCGCAGGTCGGCCAGGAGCGGGTACTCTTCGTACTGACCTCCGACCACGGCAGCAGCCAGGCTTTCGATGCCGCCGCGCCTTCGCAGGAGCGTTTCAACGGGGAGCAGTTCCGAACCATCATCAACAGCTTCCTGTGTGCCCAGTACGGCGGCGAGGAGTGGGTGGCGGGATATGCGAACCGGCGGCTCTATATCAACCGTCGCGAAGCCTTCAACCGCAACCTTTCGCTCGGCGAGGTACAGCGTCGCGCGGCGGATTTCGCGCTCCAGTTCCGGGGCATTTCCCGTGTTGTCCCCGCCTGCGACTTGCGGGGTGGAGCCGCCAGCGATGCATACATGCAGCGGCTGCGGAACGGCTATTTCCCGAAGCGTTCGGGCGACCTGCTCGTAGACCTCGTGCCGGGCAGGATAGAGGAGCGGGCGGGGATACGTTCGTCGGCTGGTTCGGCTTACGACTACGACATACACGTGCCGCTGCTGATGGCCGGATGCGGGCTTCCGCATGCCGTTGTCGAGGAGCCGGTTGACATGGCGTCGCTTCCCGTCACATTGGCGCGGATTTTGGGGATACAGCGACCGGAGGCGGCTACCGCCGAAGCGATAGCGCCCATTGTGGAATATATGGAATAATCGGAAATCTTATGGCAGGTACGGACAAGGTACAGGAGGAGATAATAGAGGAGTTCTCGGCGTTCGACGAGTGGCTCGACCGGTACGAAGTGTTGATAGGGCTGGGCAACGAACTGCCCGCCATCGCCCCGGCCCACCGGGACGAACAGCACCTGATAGAGGGGTGCCAGTCGCGCGTGTGGGTGGATGCGCGGCTCGAAGAGGGCAAGGTGTACTATTCGGCCGACAGCGATGCCATCATCACCAAAGGGATAATTGCGCTGCTCATTCGCGTGCTGAACGGACGCACTCCGCAGCAGGTGCTTGATACGGACCTCTATTTCATCGACCGCATCGGGCTGCGCGAGAACCTGTCGCCTACGCGGGCCAACGGCTTGGCGGCGATGATAAAGCAAATGAGGCTCTACGCCCTGGCATTCGCGGCGGGCGGAAAGGAGTGAAAGGGAGATGAAGAAGATGGAACCGAACGACATATTGCGGGTGGAGCAGGACATAATCGCTACGCTCAAGAATATATACGACCCGGAAATTCCGGTCAACGTGTACGATCTGGGACTGATCTACGAAATAGACGTCGAACCCGGCGGAGAGGCCAATATCCGCATGACGCTGACGGCTCCGAACTGTCCGATGGCCGACCAGTTGCTCGAGCAGATTCACGAGCAGGTGGGCAAGGTCAAGGGCGTCACGTCGGTCAACGTCACGCTGACGTTCGACCCGCCTTGGGACCGCAGCATGATGTCGGAAGAGACGTTGCTCGATCTGGGCCTGATGTAGCCCTTTCACCCCAAAAATCGCCCGATATGCCCGTCAGCCCGAACGAAGCCTTTTTGCGACTTGTGTGGACACACGGTCTGTACACCCGGCTCGATCCGCCCGGAATCGAAGTGATCGACCCCGGGTCGGCCGGTCCGGAAGACGGCATCGACGCGGTGAATGCACGGATCGCCCTCGAGGGAACGGAAATCAGCGGTCCCGTTGCGATCCATGAACGCGCTTCGGACTGGCGCAAGCACCTGCACCACATCGACAGCAAATACGACCGCTGCATCCTGCATGTCGTGGCGTACGACGACGCGGTCGTCTGCCGGACGGACGGATCGGTCGTGCCTACCGTCACGATGAGTTGCCCCCGCGAACTGCAAGAGCGGTATCTCGGCCTGCTCGAGGGAAGCGAATCCTACCGATGCGGCCAGACGCTGGCGCAAATGCCGGAAGTCAAGCTGTACGGACTGCTGACCGAGTTGACGGTCGAGCGTCTCGAACGAAAGTACAACGACTTTCTGAGCCTTTACCGCGAAACGGGCAACGACTGGAACGAAACGTTCTACGTCATGCTGTTCCGCACGATGGGCGCCGGATCGAACCGCGAGCCTTACATGAAGCTGGCGCGAACGGTACGCTATACGGACCTGTGCAAAGTGCGCGAGTCCGTCGCGTCGGTCGAGGCCCTGCTGCTGGGAGGCGCCGGCCTATTGCAGCCGATCGAGTTTCCCGACCGCTACACGGCCATGCTACAGCAGGAATTCCGCCATTTGTCCCATCGGTTCGAGATCGCGCCGATGCACCGCAGGGAATGGAATCTCGGCAGTCACAATCCGCATCACGCCCCGCTGCTGCGGATCGTCGAGCTGGCCGCCCTGCTCTGCTCGCAGGAGTTCATGTTCTCCCGACTGCTCGGCTGCCGCACGCCGGAACAAGTGAGAGAGGTCCTCTCGGTGCAGGCGTCGGAGTACTGGACCACCCATTATCTGCCCGGACGGCGCAGCCGGTACAGCGTCAAGTCGTTCGGCGACATGATGCTCGACAATCTGACGATCAATCTGGTAGCCCCGATGATGTTCACCTACGGCCACGTCACCTCGGACGAGGGACTGAAGGAAGCGGCCGTCGAGCTGCTGGAAAAAACCAAGCCGGAAAACAACGTCTACATAAGAGGCTGGAAGTCAAGAGGCGTCGAGGCGGAAAGCGCTTTTTTCACGCAAGGGCTGCTGCAATTGTCGAAAGAATACTGCGAGAAAAAACGCTGCGCCGCATGCAATATAGGCAGGAAGATGCTGTGTTGTCAATAAAAAACACTAAATTTACGCGTTCATTTTCTAAACATTAAATATTACGATACATGAATTTAGTAGCAAGCCTGATCAAGCTGATGTTCGGAACCAAAAGTGAGAAGGACCGCAAGCTGATCGCTCCCTATGTAGAAAAAATCCTCGCCATA
>OLVZ01000519.1_pt1 | contig 36929 bp, 28 predicted proteins | sample 1673341 | NCBI WGS metagenome assembly OLVZ01 (sample SAMEA3178944, study PRJEB25190) | human gut metagenome | biome: human gut; feature: human-associated habitat; material: faeces | place: Austria | collected 2013 | reverse complement strand
CTCTCGCTTGATGCCTATATGGCGCGCGGAGGATATCCCCGTATGTATGACACCGCAATTCCATCTGATATCTTTTTCCAGAACTACCTGTTGACGTATGTAGAACGCGACGCAGGCGGACTCCTTAACGTGCGGAATCTCAACTCCTTCCGAAAACTCATCAGCCTCTGCGCCGCGAGTGTGGGCGGGCTGCTCAACGTATCGAGGCTCGCCGCTGACGCGGGAGTCACCGCACCAACCGTAAACTCTTGGCTTTCAATTCTGCAATCAAGTTATTTAGTGTTTCTGCTTCAGCCCTACGCTGGAAACCTGCGTAAACGGCTCACCAAAGCACCCAAGCTATACTTCTATGACACGGGTCTACTTTGTCACCTGCTCGGCATTCATAACGAGAACGACTTGGCGAACCATCCTTTGCGCGGGGAGATCTTTGAAAACCTCGTTATCTCTGAGCGTTTGAAGGCGCATCTCAACAGGGGTGTCGAGCCTGCGCTGTTCTTCTATCGCGATGACAGTAAGCGCGAAATCGACCTCATCGATCTGACGAACCGCACCCGCCCCCAAGCGTTTGAAATCAAGGCAGGGGCAACCTATCGCGACTCGTTTGCCCGTCATTTGCGCCCTGTTGGACTGGAACTTGGCATCCCTGCCGAAAATCGAGCTATCGTATACCACGGATCCGAGCGCTATAAGGTTGATGGCGCCTCGGTTATTCCCGTTGAACTGTTTCTACTCCAAGAGCCGTAACGCTTGCAATGTGACGCCATACAAAGGCGGGGCGGCAGCCCCCCCTAATCGTCGTCCCCGCTTGCACCGAGCCGGATGAGGATGGCAAGAGCCGCCTGAACCGGGCCCATGCCGCCGTTCGCGGTATCGGCGTTGATACCGCGCCCAATGCCCGATCCGTTGCCCACGCCCACGCGATATGGCACGGTGAACTTGCGGGTCTTGGGGAATGTAACAGCGCCCAGCTTCGTCCTCAATTCAAATGCAACGTCCTTAGGCACGTCGACACCCTGATAGGTGAGTTTTCCGGCAGCAAGCATTATGCTTTCCAGCCCCATGCGATCTGCACGGATGCGGATGCGCGTGCGGTCGAACAGGTTTTGAGCGGCCTCGGGCAACGATCCAAACGTCTCCTCGCACTCCTCCTGAAGTGCGTCGACCGTTTCGAGCATGTCGGCGGCGGCAAGCTTTCGGTACATCAGCACGCGCTGATCTACTGCGGGTACGTAGTCCTCAGCAAGATAGAAATCCGCCGGCAAGTTGATTCCCGCGCTCGCCTGCTCCACATCCGCATCGACCTCGCCGCGCGCCTCCGCCACCGCCTGGCCGAGCATCTGCGTGAACAGATCGAAGCCGACACTCGACAAATTACCATGCTGTTCGGCACCCATGAGCGAACCCGCACCGCGAATCTCAAGGTCACGCATCGCGATGCGCATACCGCTGCCCAAATCCTGGAACTCGGAAAGCGCGGTCAGACGGGCTGTCGCCTCCTCGGTAAGCGGAATCTCGCCTGGGAACATGAAGTACGCATACGCCTGCGTTGCCGAACGGCCCACACGTCCCTTCAACTGGTACAGCTGCGCCAGACCCAAACGCTGCGAATCCTCGATGATCAACGTGTTGGCGCGCGCATTGTCGATGCCGCTCTCCACGATGGTCGTCGCAATGAGCACGTCGATCTTCTTGGTGGCAAACTGCACCATCACGTCTTCGACCTCGCGCGGACTCATCTTACCGTGCGCCACACCGATACGGGCTTCTGGTGCTGCCTCGAACACGCGCTCGACAGCGTCGTCGATGGTCTTCACACGGTTCGAAACGTAATACACCTGGCCGCCGCGTCCAATTTCCAAGCGAATCGCAGCCGAAACCACATCGGGGTCATACTCGCCCACATGCACCGCAACGGGACGTCTGCCCGTGGGCGGCGTGGTAATGAGGCTCATATCGCGAACGCCGCTCATCGCCATTTGCATGGTGCGCGGGATAGGCGTTGCCGAAAGCGTGAGCACGTCAATCTGCTCGCGCAGGTTTTTGAGCTGCTCCTTGTGCTGAACGCCAAATCGCTGTTCCTCGTCGATGATGACCAGACCAAGGTCGTGCGGGTTTACGTCTGCGGAAAGCAGGCGATGCGTGCCGATGAGCACGTCCACGCGTCCCTCTGCAAACGCGGCGAGTGCCTTGCGCTGCTGAGCGGGTGTACGAAAGCGTGAGAGCACCTCGACCTCCACGCCAAACGGTGCAAAGCGCTCGAAGAACGTCTCGAAATGCTGTTGAGCCAAAATCGTCGTAGGACAGAGCACCATAACTTGGCGCCCGCCATCCACGCATTTGAACGCAGCGCGCAGCGCGACCTCCGTCTTGCCAAAGCCCACATCGCCGCAGAGCAGGCGATCCATCGGCTTGCTCGACTCCATGTCGGCCTTGATGTCAGTGATGGCGTCGAGCTGATCGCGCGTTTCCTCGTAAGGGAAGCTCTCCTCCATCTCGATTTGCGCGGGACTGTCCGGTCCAAACGAAAAACCAGTGATAGAGCTGCGACGCGTGTAAAGATCAACCAGGTCGAACGCGAGCTTCTTGGCGCTCTTGCGCGCTTTGGTGGTGGCGCGACTCCAGTCGGCAGTGTTCAAGCGCGTCAGTCGTGGATTGTCGCCGTCCGGTCCTACGTAGCGCGTAATACGATCGACCTGCTCAAGCGGAACGTAGAGCTTGTCCGCACCGGCATACTCCAGCAGAAAGTAGTCACGTTCCTTGCCCGCAACCTCCTGACGCACGATTTCGGAAAACAGCGCCACGCCATGTGTGCTGTGCACTACATAGTCACCCGGCTTGAAGGGGAACGTCACCTCAGTGATATCCACCCGTCTGCGCGCACGCCCGCGATGGGCGCTCATACGCGCGTTGAGGTCGGCCACGGAAAAGACCGCCAAGTGAGCGCTGGGAATCACCACGCCAGATGGAATGGGCAGATCGATAAAGGTCACGCGGCCGCGCGTAATAGTGGGCACGGTGATGCGAATGCCCCCTTCAATGTCGCGCGCGTTGATCTTGTCGGCATCGCGCTTGAGCAGTGCAACAGAAACCTCGCTCTTTCCAACCACACCCGAATTTTCAGGTGCGGCCTGCAGTGACTCCTCAAATGGAATCAACTCGTCGGTAAACGTAAGTTCCATCGACTCGCGAGCCCCGCGGTCGGGAATGGCGAATACGCAGGCGAATCGGTTGTTGATCACTTCTTGGATGCGGCAGATAAACCGATTGTCAGATCCCGCGAGGGCAGGCTGCTCGATCTTGAGCTCCGCAGTGACGGAACCGCCCGCGCGGATGAGGCTCACGAGGTTCAAACGCTGCTGACGACCGAAGTCGAGCTCCTGCGGGCGCACGTACAACCCATCGAGGCGCGTGATTCTCGCCTCGCCCGCACGGCGCTCAAGATCCTCATACGCACGCGCGCAATCGTCAAACAACGAACGCGGCTCGGATAGGATCACCAACGCGTCCTTATGTACATGCACCAGCGGACTCACCGTGTTCTCGTACATGAGCGGTAAGAACCGTTCAAGTTCGGGAGTGACCACGCGTGCCTGCACAAGTTCAAGCAGAGCCGCGAGCTCGGTGTCGTCCTTCGCGGGAAGATACAGTGCCGCTGAAATGCGCTTTACCGCGTCATCGGTAAGTGCAAGCTCGCGTACAGGGCTGATTTCAACTTGCTGTTCGTCGCCGATGGTCTGACCAGTCGAGGGAACCATGAGGCGGATGCGGTCAATCTCGTCGCCGAAGAACTCGATGCGTACGGGCGCGGTGGCTTGCGCCGCCCAGACATCGACCGTGTCGCCATGCACGCGGAAGAGGCCTGGTGTATCTGCCGCCTCGGCGCGCGTGTATCCCATACCCACCAGCCGTTCGGGAACGCTCTCAAACGGCACTTCCTCCCCCACGGCAAACGTGGACGAAGCCCAATAGCGACTCGAAGCGGGCGGCACGCAACGCAAAAGCGCACGGGCGGATGTCACCATAATGCACGACTCGCCCCGGGCGATACGCGACAAAGCGGCACAACGAGCGGCAACTATCACGTCATCGGGCTGCGTGCTTTTCCAGGGATAATCTTTACGCTCGGGAAAACGCGCGACACGCTCTAGACCCACATACGCTGCCAACGCACGGGCGGCGCGATCGGCAGCATCCTCACCCGAAACGATGTACACCGTAGGGCGTGGATTGCGCGCAAACTGGGCGGCAACCATAAGTGTGCGTCCGGACTGCGACACCGCAAGCGTCGCGTCATCACCCGCCGCAAGCACAGACTCGATTGTTTGCATCGACTCGTCGGTATAGAGTTGCGCTGCAATACGATGAATCAGCATGTCGCTCCCGTTTCCTTGACTTCCCAATTCGTCTGGTGCACGCTCAGCAAATTAAATCGGCAATCGAGCACCAAAACCCGCCCAAAAATACTTTTGGGCGGGTGATTTCGTTTCGTTGTGTCGGTTATTCTACCGCAGAATCAACCTTATAATTAGAGTCCTACATGGTAGAACCCCACGCAGCGCGATCCTATGCTTTGGCCTCCAACATCGTAGGCTCCACGTCGCATCGTGTCGCCCCTCGCAAACGTCACCGCGCGCTCGGGCAGATATCGGCAAGAGGGCATTCCCCGCACAGGGGTTTTCGCGCGTCGCAAATCTCACGACCAAGCATGATCCACTGATGGTTCACGTCGTTCCAATACTCGCGCGGCAAAATCTTGAGCAGATCCTGCTCGGTTTTAAGCGGCTCCTTCTCATGCGTTTTGGGAGAAAGTGCCAAACGATGCGCGATGCGGTTCACATGCGTATCAACCGCAATGCCCTCCACGATGCCATAACCCACGTTGAGTACGATGTTCGCCGTTTTGCGTCCAACACCCGGTAGCTTTACGAGCTCCTTCATGTCAGCGGGAACCACGCCGTCATAATCGGCAACGATCATCTGAGCGCATTCAATGCAATGCTTAGCCTTGGTTTTGTAAAAACCAAGCGACCTGATCACGCCCGAAAGCTCCTCATACGTTGCGCTCGCCATCGCCTCGGGCGTAGGCCAACGCCGGAACAGCTCAGGTGTCACTTTGTTGACCTGGGCATCGGTCGTCTGAGCCGAAAGCAGTACCGCGATGACCAGCCTAAACGGATTCTCATGGTCGAGGAAACACTCAACGGGACCGTATCGATCGTTCAGGCGCTTGCACACCTCAATAGCCCGCTCACGTTTCACAGCATTCGATTCGCGCGGCATATTGCCTCTCCCTCCGCATCAAGCGTCCAACGGCAAACGCGTTTAATACGCGCCTGCACGGTGTCCCCATCTTAGCGGAAAGCGAAACGCACCATGCTCACGAGGCAAATGCGTTGGCTAGCACGTCCCGTCCGTTGGCAAATAGGCCCTGCAGAGCGAGCATAACCTCCTCGGGACTTGCACCGTTGAGAATAAACGTCAGCGCATAGGAAGCAACAAATACCGCAATCACCGCTAACGGCACCGCTACAACAAGTGCCAACAAACGCAAAGCATGTCCGAGCTTGGAGTGGAAAACGCGCTTCTTGTCGTAAGCGAGCTCGGCGCGGTATGCGTCCGCCGCGCAAGACGCATATGAATCCGTTTCCGTCGATTCGGAATACGCGCCATCCCGCCCCGATCGGCTCCATGCAAAACCGCGTCGTCCGACATGCCCTTTCAAAGCGGCTGCAGCATCATCCCCAGTGGATGCATGCATATTCGGTTCATCCAAATCCATGCAGTCGGAAATCGCCGCCTGTCGCGCTGCGCCTGCGCGACGTTTCCACTCCTCGCGCTCTCTTGCGCGCCGAGGTGACTCAATGAAAAGCTCCATGCAAAAGCCTCCTTCAAGCGGGGGCGCGCATAGAGGAAGACCCCCAGCATGACGCTTGTCAAGCTGGGGGTCAATCGGTCATACGGCTTTCTCGGTTACCGAAAACTACCAATTAGTAGTTGACGACATGCTCCTCAAAGTGCGCCTGCGGATGAGCGCACACCGGGCACATCTCCGGGGCGGTCGGACCAACATGCAGATGACCGCAGTTGAGGCACTTCCACACCTTCACGCCCGGACGGTCGAAGACCTCACCGCGCTCAACGCGCTCGGCGAGCTTGTTGTAGCGCTCCTCATGAGCCTTCTCGACAGCGCCAACGCCACGGAACTTGGCAGCAATAGCGGTGAAGCCCTCTTCATCGGCGGTCTTGGCGAACTCGTCGTACATGGTGGTCCACTCATAGTTCTCACCAGCAGCGGCGTCGCGCAGGTTGTCCAGCGTACCGGGAACAGCGCCACCATGCAGCTCCTTGAACCACAGCTTGGCATGCTCGGACTCGTTCTGGGCGGTCTCCATGAAGATGTTGGAGATCTGAACATAGCCGTCCTTTTTGGCCTTGGATGCATAGTAACGATACTTAGTGTGGGCCTGGGACTCGCCAGCAAACGCAGCCTCAAGGTTCTTCTTAGTCTGAGAGTTCTCGAAATCCATTGGTGCCTCCTTCTTTGGTGCGCGGGACTTAGCTGAATAGACGCACCGTATCTACTCGTCCTTACTCGGTGGCGCCAAGTTAACGCCATCTTGCTGAGAGAGGTGTACCCGAATTTAGCAACTCATAACTCAAAAGTTGGATTCTTTTCAAATCCGAACAACGAGACACGCTGCCGGCAAAAACTTTGCAAGCGTCTTCATCGGACGGCATTCTTCATCCTTGTCTGTCAGCCATCAAGGCCGGCGTTATCCGTACCGAGAAAAACCTGCCGTATGCCATCAACTAGCAAATCTGCCACATTCCATCCCGGTCAATGCAAAAGCCCTCGTTTTTGAGATCGGCAAGTATCGAAGAGACCACGTCACCCTCAACAGCAGGACGTCCTGCCTCCAGTTCCTTTTCGTTGAGCAGCATTTGCACCGTTTGTGCCTCAGAGGCTTCTCCATGTGCCTGAGCATCAAGCAGGATTCTGACGATTTCCGCGCGTTTCTGACGGCGCGAGCCTTCGAACTTTGACTGCCTCGCATAAGACTTAGAGCGTCGAGACGGATTGGGCACGGTCTTTTTTAAATACGCTCCGTAATCGAGCAGAGCGTAATACCACGAACGAGGTGTATCGTCGGCATCTTGCGGTGGAGCAAAGCGTAGGGCGTCTGCATTAACCGCATCTCCCGCGCCAGACGTACCACCCGTCTCATCGTCCACACTCGTCAAACCCGAAGGCAGAGGGCACGCAGCCTCAACCAACGGAACCAGCTCCTTGTCTGGAACGGCAGGAACATCGGGAAAGAGGTGGTGCAAAAAGACCGTGCGCACATTGGTCTCGAGATACACACCAGGCAGGTCAAAGGCAAATGAGCGAATACCCTGAGCCGTCGCGGGACCGATGCCCGGGAGAGACACCAGATCGCGCGTGTCTCGGGGGAACTCCCCATCAAAATCCCGAACGATCGCCTCCGCCGCCGCCTTGAGAGCAAGCGCACGACGGTTGTAGCCCATGCCCTGCCATGCGGCGAGAACGTCAGCCGTACTTGCTTCCGCAAGCGAAAAAACACTTGGAAAGCGATTGAGCCATTCAGCCCAACGCGTCTGTACACGAGCCACCTGCGTCTGCTGCAGCATGACCTCCGAGAGCCAAATCTCGTACGGGTCGCGCGTCCGACGCCACGGTAAATCGCGATAGAGACGAGCTCCCTCCGCACGGACCAACGTTCGGAAGGGTTCATTCGTCATAAGATCTCCTGCTATGGGTGCTTACGAAATAAAGAGAGGCTACTCGACGTTGTTGAAAATGCAAGGAGCATTTGCACAACCGGCGTATTCAGCGAAGCAGTCCCTGTTTGCAAACTTGGGATCGACCGCAGGGAACGCACGGCAGTTCACCACATCATCGAGGGTAACGGAATCCAAATAGCTCCGGAGAAGCGCCTGCGCACCCACCCAAATGGGATGATAGCAACAGCCCTCCATACGCCCACACACACCGCCTTCGGCCGTGCAATCGTTCATGACGAGTGGGCCCTGAACTGCCTCGACAATTTGGCGAATCGTCACCTCTTTGGGGTCAACTTTCAGGCGCATGCCGCCGCGAACGCCGCGCAGGCTTTCGATAATCCCCGCCTGAACAAGCCCATGCTGAATGGAGCGCGCAAACGAATAAGGCACGTCGACCTGATCAGCAGCCGAGCGGACGGACATAAGTCCATCCTGACCGCTGGCGAGCATGGAGAGTAAGCGAAGGGCATAATCGGTGTTGCGAGAAATGTCCATGTTTGCTCCTTGTGGCATAACGACCGCGAGGGACAACAGCTACTGACCCTAGGTTTGTGTAATAACACGTCCCCAACTATAAGCCTAGAAGGCCGACCTGCACAAATATTGCCGACTCTTACCAATGTTGCACGAGCCAACAAAAAAGGCGCTCCGAAGAGCGCCCTTAAGTTCGACTGGTGCGGCGTACAGGATTCGAACCTGTGACGTTCTGATTCGTAGTCAGACCCTCTATCCAGCTGAGGTAACGCCGCAACGCAAGGAGTATATTCGCACACGCCCCCATGAGAGTCAAGGGTATTTCTCAGAAAAATGTAAAGTTTCAAGTCCGTTTCCAAACGCCTGTCTTCCATATCGAAAACAACGGAGCAAAGAACGCTCTTTAATTTGGACACCCTCTATGCTGTTGTCAAAGAACTCGCAGGTAAACAAACTAGTTATGTCCGCCTGCACACGGGCAAACAGCCGATCTCGTCGTCGTAAAACCAAGCTGTCTGTTTGTTAACCCATCTGAAAAACGGCTCTATCGCGCAATTGCATGCTCGTAAACGGAATAGGGAATCTCGAGATCCTTCATCAACCGACGCAAGCGACGAAAACAGTTGTAGCCCGTAAACTCCATACGTAATACGGCGGGCAGCATGCGCGCCTCATCCACGTGAAAATAGGAAAGCAATTCTCCGACGCCCTCCGGCGAAACCTCCACCTCAATGCGATGGGGCGTTTCCTCAAAACACCAATCGGTAAGCGGGCCGTCGCTCTCTTGCATAACCCTTAGGGATCCATCGCTCGCCACCGCACACTCTATGCGCATCGCCTCCTCGTCATCTGTACTCTCGAACAATACCGCTCCGCAATCGAATACATCCATAATCTGCTCCCCTCTTCTGCCGTCTGCCCGTACCAAGAGTATACCCAAAAATAGAACATATGTTCGTGTATTCAATATGAACATAACGTTTTCGGAAAGGGAATTTGTCCAATTGAAGTGCTAGCGAAGACGAAAGGGCGGCCGCATAACGCGACCGCCCTTGTAAGCGCTTTGATTTTCGATGCGGCTCTCTACGCCAGCGGCTCGATCCTCTCCATGCCGCCCATGTAGGGGCGCAGCACCTCGGGCACCGTGATAGAACCGTCGGCGTTTTGGTAGTTCTCCATGATGGCAGCCATAGTGCGGCCCGTGGGCAGGCCGGAGCCGTTCAGCGTGTGCACGAAGCGCGTGCCCTTGAAGTTCTCGGGGTCGCGGTACTTGATGTTGGCACGACGCGCCTGGAAGTCGCCGCAGTTCGAACAGGAGGAAATCTCCTTGTAGGCGTTGTAGCTCGGCAGCCACACCTCGATGTCGTAAGTCTGACGTGCGGAGAAACCCAGATCGCCCGTGCACAGGGAGATCACGCGATACGGAAGCTCGAGCTGCTGCAGGAGGTACTCCGCCTCGGCGACCATGCTCTCGAGCTCTGCGTCGGACTCCTCCGGCTTGGCGAACTTGACCATCTCGACCTTGGTGAACTGATGCTGACGAATGATGCCGCGCGTGTCGCGGCCGGCCGAGCCCGCCTCCTCGCGGAAGCACGGCGTACCGGCGGTGTAGCGCAGCGGCAGTTGAGCACCGTCGAGCACCTCACCAGCATGGAGATTGGTCAGCGCAACCTCGGCGGTGGGGATCAGGAACTGGTCGACGCCCGTGTGATAGGCGTCTTCCTCAAACTTGGGCAGCTGGCCCGTGCCGTACATGATTTCGCGATTGACAATCACCGGCGGGATGAACTCAGTGAAGCCGCGGGAGATGTGCGTGTTGAGGAAGAAGCTCTGCAGTGCGCGATCGAGCGTGGCGCCCGCGCCGGCAAGCACGGTAAAGCGCGCGCCGGACAGCTTGGCACCGCGATCGAAATCGAGGATGCCCGCGTCGGTGCCCAGGTCCCAGTGCGCCTTGGCCTCAAAGCCCTCGGCAGCGAAATCGCGCGGGACGCCCCAGCGGCGACGCTCGGGGTTCTCGTTCTCGTCCACGCCCACCGGAGTGGCATCGCACGGAATGTTGGGGATGCGGCACATGAAGTCGGCAAGCTCGGCATCCAGGGCGCTGCGGCGCTCGGCCAAGCCCTCGATCTGGTCGTTGACCTGACGCACCGCTTCCTTAGCGGCCTCGGCCTCGTCCTTCTTGCCCTCTTTCATGAGAACGCCGATCTTCTTGGACTCTGCGTTGCGCGTGGCCTGAAGCTCCTCCACCTGGGCAATGACGGAGCGGCGCTCCTCATCCAGCTGGAAGAACTTATCGCGATCCCAGCTGCCCTGGCGATTTGCCATGGCAGCGTCGAGGATGTCGGGATTCTCGCGGACGAATTTGATGTCGAGCATGATGCCTCCGTGTTCGATTTCTGGCGTATATGCATGCGCATGACTGACGGTTGTGCAGTGCAAGTATATACTGGTGGGCAAATTTGCGAACACGGTTCAGCCAAGAAAGCAGGACGTAACCATGGATCAGATCTTCAATTTCCTTTTCGGCACCCGCGAGGGCGTGGCAGTCCTGTTTTTCTCGGGCCTTGTGATCTTTGGCATCGCGGCCGCCGTGCTCGAAAAACGCACGAGCAAGATCTACGTCGACCGCGGCCCCAAAAAAGACGACGAGGACTCCTGGTTCTAACCCCTCTGCCGCACATTTAGGCAGGTAAAAGCGCGGTTCCCTTTTGCCGCTCCGCCAAATTCCATGTCCTATGACGCCATAGGCAGCCGGGCACGGTAAAACCTCGACTCTAACCCTCGATCACATCGATCGCGCGAATGAAGGCCGAACGCATGCCGGCGGCCTCGAGCTCCGCGACGCCCTTGATGGTCGTACCACCGGGCGAGCACACGGCGTCCTTCATCACGCCCGGATGCGCACCACTTGCAAGCTGCAGCTTTGCCGTACCGGCAACCATCTGGCTCACCATCTTGTATGCCTGGGCGCGCGGAATGCCGTATTTCACCGCCGCGTCCCCCAATGCCTCGATCACCATGGCGATAAACGCAGGCGAGCAACCGCCCACCGTCCCCGCCACCGAAAGCAACTTCGTCTCAACCTCGACCACCGTGCCGAGCAAGCCCAGCAGCTCGTGCACCAATACGCGCTCGTCCTCACCGAGCGTCGAGATGTTTTCGCAGGCGATCACGCCCTCATCAATTGACACCGGCGTGTTCGGGATCGTCGACACGTGACGCGTGCCGGGCAAGACCTTATCGAATTCCGCACAATCCCAACCCGCGGCCACGGAGATGAACGGAACGTTGGCAAGCGCATCGGCAATGGGCGTGAGCACGGGCTCGATCATGTACGGTTTGATGGCAACTACCACCAGGTCGACTTTGCCCACCAGCTCGGCGGCATCCTTGCACGCGTGCATGTTGCGCCACTCCGTGCGCTCCAGTAGGCGCTCGTACGAGCCCGAGCATGCATACATCTGCTCGCCGGCGATCTCGTTCGATGCCAACCAGCCGTCCGCCATGGCGCTCGCCATATTGCCAAATCCGATAAAACCGATTTTGACGTCCTTCAGCTCCATGTGAGCCACCTTTCCGCATTCCAGCGCGCACCATGTCGCACTCTCTATTCGCTGCTATTTTACGAGAATCTTGTTCGCCCCCACACATGACCGCGGCAACTGCACGCAATGCGCAGTAGAATGCACGACGCGACGACGCGAGGAACAGGCGATTGGCCAGCGGCAGGGAGCGCGTCGCTCAGGGGCGTCAGGATAATCCAGATGCCAGGCGCCAAGCCTAGTGCCAGGCCTCATATTCCTTCTTGACGCTGTTCGCAAAGACAAACGCGCCGGCCGTGCACGCCAGGCTGAGCACCGCGCTGATCGTACGCACCATATCGACGCCAAAGCCCTGGAAGAAGCAGAGCACCACATTGACGAGCGCAACCACCAAGCCGATAAGGGCGAGCGTGCAGGCGGAGCCAACCCTGGACGGCACGTTGGCCGCGCGCATACCGGCAAGACCGAGCACCAGGTTAATGCCCGCGCCGAAGCCGGCGGCAAGCGACAGTACGATGCGGGCAGTGTCGGCAGACATCTCAAACGGCGCGTTCTCCAACGCGACGCGCGGGTCGCCAAAACCCAAAACGACGACAACGATGCAGAGCACCGCCGCGAGAAGCGTAACCATCGAAACGATTTTGAGATACTTGCGAGAAGAACTCATCTCTTTCCTTTCAAGAAACGGTATGCAGGCAACGACATTGCCCGCGTAGCCTTACTTCTTTTGAGGCGCAGGCGGAGCAGGAACCGGCGGTACCGGGGCGGAATCGTTGGCCTGCGAGGCAGTGACCATCTGCTCGAATATGCTCGCGGACTGCGTGAAATCGGCGGGCAGCACCACGGTGCTCGCACGACCGCTCTTAGCGAACTCGTTCATCATCTCGGTCCACTGCGTGAACATAAACAGCTGGTTAGCCTCGTCGTTTCCCACGCCCGTCTCTTGAATGATCTCGAGCGAATCCTTGATGCCCAAGGCGATCGCCTTGCGCTGATTGGCGATACCCTCGCCCGCTTTCTCCATCGCCTCTGCCTCGGCTTTTGCCTCGGTCACGCGACGGATACGGTCCGCTTCGGCCAAGTCCTGCGCCGCCGCCTTGGTGCGCTGCGCAGCATTGATTTGGTTCATGGAATCCTCGACCTCGGACGGCAGCGCGATCTTGGTAATCAGCGTGCTCACGAGCGTAAAGCCATAGGCGTCCATCTGCTCGGACACGGTGGCGTTCACGTCCTTGGCGATGTCATCTTTCTTGGCAAAGACCTCATCGAGCGTGTACACGGGGATGGAAGAGCGCAACGCGTCGGTGATGAAGTCGCGCATCTGGGCAACGGGCTGCTGCAGCATGTAGTAGCTCTTGTACACACCGGACTCCGAGGGGCGCGTGCCCATCTCGTAGCTCACGTGATACTGCGCGGACACCTCGAGGCCGATGGTCACGTTGTCCTGGGTTTTAACGTCGATGTCAAAGCCGTTCTTCATGGTGCGCAGACTCACCGTGGCTGCCTTGCGATCGATAAACGGGATTTTGGCGTGGAAGCCCGCACCAACGATCCGCTTGAATTTGCCCAGGCGCTCGATAATCACAGCGTGCTGCTGTTTGACCACGAAAAAGAGGTTTCCGGTAACCGCACCAACAAACAGCACCAAAATGGCGATACCTATCAGCCCGCTAATAAGCTGAGTGATGGCAAAGAGCATGTTCTGTCCTTAGAACGAGGAATACACATGGAGAAATGATACCCGTTTGTCACGCACTTCGTGCAGAGAGGCCGCGCGGTTCCCGCAGACGGACATCGTGCAGCTCGTCGATCGGCGGACAACGCCGTGGGTCGTTTCGCAGCAAGAAGTGCGCACCCACAACGAATGCAATATCGAAACGTCGTTCGCCCCCATGAGTTGCCGGCCAACCGACCGCCTGCCTGTCGAGTCCATTCAGGAAGGCGGTATACTTAACCAACGGGTCAACATATCGGGAGGTTCGCCATGGCAACGCGCAGGAAGCACGACGTTGAGGTCGATCCATTCAACGCAGGCGAACCAACGTTACCGTGGGATGAACCTGACGCGTATATCGGCAACGAAGGCGACGATTGCGCCTTTGGCGATGCCCCGTACAAGAGCCCCGTCAAAACCCGTGACAATTACGACGCGCCCATCTCGAAATCCACTGGTGCACGGGTAAAAACCGAAGACCGTCAAACCAGCAAAGCGGCTCGTAAGGCGGCAAAAGCCGCTGCAAAACAGGCACGCGCCCATGCGAGCAAAACGGCGGACAAGCCGGTTCATGTCATTAGGACGGTCCTCATCATCTTTATCCTGGTCAACGTTGTGGGGGCACTTTTCGACCTCGTGTTCGATCAGATCATTCCTGCTTTCTTTTTCGATGAGCCTGCAATGGAAGAGGACTACAGCACAGATCCCGTGGTCTACGACGAAGATGAACAGGCGTGCGTCGATATCGTGAGCGCCCGCCTCGACCAGCTGACCTCAGCAGAAGGGCCCGAGAGGTCCACAGTCGCGGACGCCTTTGACAAAAATCTCTCCGATTCACTCGGCTACTCCGCCGAAGAGCTGGGCCTCGACGCCAACGACTACGCCGGCTGGCTGCTCACAAACTGCTCGTACAAGGTTTCCTCGGTTTATACCTTTGATGATGGCACGGCGAGCCTCTACTGCGACATATGGTGCCCCGCATCCTATGAGGTAGAGAACGACTTGATGGACGAGCTTGTCGAGTATTTTTCCGACGAGGGAATTTCAACAGACCCAAATCATCAAGCCGCCCTGTCCGAAGGGCAAAAGGCCGAGATACGAGAAATCTTTGGTGACGTGCTCGCTAAAACGGACCTCGACCACAATTCCTACGCGCACTTTGCCCTCAACAACATCGACAGCGTCTGGACGATTGACGAAGAAGAGTATGCATCCCAAATTGAGATATCATTGGGCATCTTTTAGAGGGTATATTTAGTGTGTCCGCGAGTCTCGCGCGCCCGAACACGTGGGAACGCCGTGATTCCTGTAGAACGGAGCTATTTTGATTTCTATGATTATCGGCATCATCATCGTTGTCGGCATCATCATGGCCATCGCCGGCATTTACAACAACCTCGTCACCCTCCGCAACCGCGTTGACAACGCGTGGCAAAACATCGACACGCAGCTGCAGCGCCGCAGCGACATGATTCCCAACCTGGTCGAGACGGTCAAGGGCTACGCCGCGCACGAGAAGGAGACGCTTGCCGCCGTTGTCTCCGCGCGCAACGCCGCTGCTTCTGCCACGACGCCCGACGAGAAGATGGCTGCCGACAACGTGCTCTCCGGAGCCCTACGTCAGCTCTTCGCCGTTGCCGAGGCATATCCCGACCTCAAGGCAAACACGAACTTCATGCAGCTCCAGGCCTCGCTCGAGGAAACTGAGAACAAGATTTCCTACGCACGTCAGAGCTACAACGACTGCGTGCTGAACTACAACAACGGCATTCAGACGTTCCCCGGAAACATCTTTGCCGGCATTTTCCAGTTCAAGCCGCGCACCGGCTTTGAGGCTGCCGAGGCGGCACGAGAGGTCCCGCAGGTCAAGTTCTAATGCCCTCTGTTCCGTCGCCATTCAGCCAAAACGAACAGAATATGAGAGCCGTTCAGGGCGGCGTTGCTGATGGCGGCGTAAAGGGCGAGCAGGTCGGCGTTGGCGACCGCACCGCGGCTGACGTGCCCAACGGCGAGCTTGATGCCCGCGCTGATGCGGGGCGCCGCAGCGGTCGTGCTGTAGCCGACGCGTCCGACGGCGCGCGCTTCCAGCGTCCAGAGCGGCGACCCCACTCCCGTTATATCCCCGCGCTCGACGGCATCCGCACGCTGGCGGTTGCCTTTGTTGTGCTCTACCACATCAACCCGGTATTCGCCCCCGGCGGTATGCAGGGCGTGACCATCTTCTTCGTACTTTCGGGCTATCTCATCACGCACCTGTTGCTCGCCGGATTTGACGGAACGGGCCGCATCGACCTTAAAGATTTCTGGAAACGACGCCTGCGTCGCCTCGTCCCGGCCACTGTTGTCGTGGTTGTGGTAACCGCTGCGCTTTGCACGCTGCTCAATCACGTGATGCTCACCAAGATGCGCCCCGACATCATTCCGTCGCTGCTCTATCTGAACAATTGGTGGCAGATCTTCAACAACATGAGCTACTTCAGCGCGGTGGGCGACCCCTCGCCGCTCACGCATTTCTGGTCACTCGCCATCGAAGCGCAGTTTTACCTGGTTTGGCCCGGTCTACTGCTCCTCATCTTGCGTAGCGGCAAGTCGCGCACCTCTATCCGCCGCCTCGCACTCGCACTTGCCGCGATTTCCGCTCTCGAAATGGCAATCCTGTACAACCCCGCAGCCGACCCGAGTCGCGTGTACTACGGCACCGACACGCGCGTCTTCTCCCTGTTGCTGGGCGCATGGCTTGCATTCATCCCGTTGCAGGCTGTTCCCGAGCGCCTCGAGCTTGCCGCCGCGCACTTCAAGCAGACGAGCGGTAAGCAGCTGGGCCATGTAACGCACGGTCTGCGGGCTGCGCGCACCAAGCAGCCAGCGCCCACGATGCGCAAGACCCAGCCTGCGAACACGCCGCGTATTCCAAGCGCCAATCTGCTCGACGTGCTTGGTGCCCTTGGATTGCTCGGCACGTTCCTGCTCGTGCTCTTCACCAACGGCTACACGGCGTTCCCCTATCGCGGCGGCATCCTGTTGGCATCGCTGTTCGCCGTCATGCTCGTCGCTGCCTGCGCGCACCCCGAAAGCAACCTTGCCAGGCTCTTCGGCCTCAAACCGCTCGCATGGCTGGGCCAGCGCTCCTATGGCATTTACCTGTGGCATTATCCGTTGCTGCTGCTCATGAACCCTGTGAGCGATATCTCCGAGAAGCCTTGGTGGGTCTATCTGATTCAAATCGCAATCGTCGTTGCAGTTGCCGCCATCTCGTATCGCGTGATCGAAACGCCGTTCCGTCACGGGGCTTTGAGCTCGTTCCTCCAGCGCGTCTCCGGCAACCGGCACGAGCTTGGAGCTTGGATGAAGCGCAATGCCATCTTGCTGGCAGCCTGCTGCGCGGTAACCCTAGTCGCCATCGGCGGACTTGTCTTTGTGCCCGACACCTCTGCGCTAAGCGAAGAAGGTGCCGTGATGCTTCAAGGCGGCGACTCCGGAGAGCAGGGCGGCTCGGAAGTCGTCATCAAAGACGGTAGCGCGGACGATGGGTCTGCCGTTGATTCGTCGGGATTCCCCGAGAACGCCTACGATGTCACGATGCTCGGCGACTCCGTATCCTTGCGCGCGGTCGACGTATTCCAGCAAACCTTTGAACACGGCTACATCGACGCCCAAATGAACCGCCAGTTCACCACTGGTACGGAAATCTACCGTTCAATGCTCGACCAGAACATGTGCGGGCGTGTTGCGGTGTTTGCGCTTGGCACAAACGGCCCCATCAGCGATGCACAAATCGACGAGCTCATGGGGCTTGTGGGAGAAAAGCGCATCGCCGTGTTTGTGAACAACCGCTGCCCGCAGCCCTGGATTGCCCCCAATAACGAGGTGTTCGCACGTGCCGCCGAGCGCTATAAGAACGTCATCCTCATCGACTGGTACAACTACAGCGCAAATAACAACGCGCTGTTCGACGGAGACGGCACACACCTCAGCTCCGAAGGCGCCCAAGCATACGTGCAGCTCATCTACGATACGGTTAAACCCTACCTGCCCATTCACCTTGACGACGGCGACGACCCGCGTCTGCTTGCGGCACAACATATGCTCGACAGCATGCGCAATGCCGCAAAACTTGATCTTCCGACAATCAAAATCGAGGAAAAATAAGGGCACGACCCCGCTCCGCTCCAAAATGCGCGAAGTGAGAAGATTGCCGGGGGCATGCCGAGTACACAGAAAAACATCGATTCTGCTACCTGGAGTTTCTTTGGTGCAAAGCCCCGGTCTACTCACCATGCCCCGATAAAACTTCTCACTTCGCGCATTTTTGGACGCGAGTGGGCGTGTGAGGCAATATGGCTTGCAATCCAACCGTGCGAGCACGCACGGCATACGCACCGAAAGGGCGTTTTAGATCAACTCGACGGGGATTTGAATGCAGCAAAAGTCCTCTTGGTGGAGATCATCATACGCTGTGGTGTCAAGTAGGCAAAAATCGAAGGCATTGCCCGTTGCAACCAGCCCGTGTTCGTCCATGTATTTCGTTAGTCGCTCGATACCAGAGGTGTCGTAAGGCATCCCCCATCGACCCTCGCAGATATAAATCCCCTCGGGCAGCATTTGTACGCCTGTAAGCCCGCGCAAATCGACGTTGCTTGGCACGGTCACAAACGGACCAGCGCCCCTGAGCGGCGTATCGGTCCCCAACGACTCGCGACGAAGCATCGTTCCCCAACCGCGAACCGGCGCAACGCCGCCTTCCTTTTTCAACCTCAGCAACGCCTTCATAAGGGTGGTGTGCAGAACTCCGCGCTCAATGTCGCCGTCCCCTGGAAATGGCTCAAACAGCACGTAACGCTCGGGATAATGCATCAGCATCGGGTGTCCCAAGCGATTTTTCCAAAGCTCGGCGGTGCGGTAAAAGTTCAAACGCTCTTCCACGTTTTCTCGTTGACGCTGCAGCATCTCGATTTCGTTATCTAGCTTGTCTGTCTGTTCGGAAAGACATTCCGCAATGGGCGTAGGATCGGGAGAGCCAATGCGCTGCTCAATTTCTTTAATCTCGATACCCAGGTCGCGCAATATGCAAATCAGGCGTAGCTTGGGAATTTGAGTCGGCGCGTAAAAGCGATACCCCTCGTCGTTAACGTAGGCGGGGCTGAACAAACCAATCCGATCGTAATAGATGAGCGTCTGGCGCGTCAGGCCAAACAAACCCGCCATTTCACTGATCGCATACAGATCTTTCATGCGTTCACCTCCGTGGCATGACGCCAACGCACCGCTCTCATTCCAACCAACATTGTATGCAAGGGCATCCAAAGCAGGGTCCCACCTTTCCGCGACCGTAGTTAAAAACTCGGTCTATGCAGGCAAAACGTCAATCAAAAGAGCAATATGCCGCCCGTGCATACAACACGGACGGCATTGCGAAAACTTGAATATACAGCCTCGGTCTGCACGCTTTGCGCCAGGCACTTAAGCCCGGGCCTTGTGCGGCTTCGACCCCACTTACGACCAGCGCTTGTAGCCCTCGCACTCCACTCCAAACGCTGCAAGCGCCTTGCAGGCAACGTGATGGACCATGTCGTCAAGGGTCTGGGGTCCGTTATAGAACGTGAGCATGGGAGGCATGAGCATAACGCCCGGCACGCGCGCGAGGCGAGCCATGTTGTCCACATGAATGGGAGAAAACGGCGTTTCGCGCACCATGAGAACCAAGCGGCGCTGCTCCTTCATCTGTACGTCAGCGGCGCGGAGCAGCAGGTTCTCCGAATAACCCGACGCGATGCCGGCAAGCGTCTTCATGGAGCAGGGGGCGACGATCATACCGTCGATGGGGAACGTCCCGCTTGCAATCGCGGAGCCGATGTCGCGGTTGTCATACACCACGTCGCCGTACGAGGCGAACTCCTCGACGCTCATACCGAGCTCCTGGGGAATGGTCATCTCGGCACCGCGCGAAATAACCAAATGGCTTTCGGCGTCGGAGTTGCGGATGCACTTCAGGCAGGCAAGGCCAAGTGCGGAACCCGAAGCACCGGACACCCCAACGATGATGCGCTTGGTAGCGGACATGAACATGCACTCCTTACGTGTAATCCAAAACAAACGGGCAACGCGCTGCAGCAGAATTGCCAAACGACTTGCAGCGCAAACGTCACACTGCGCGACGTGAGCGACGTGCATCGCATGGTGCGCAGCGAGCAACTCGCGTCGCGCGACACGACGCAAATAAGGCGCTTGGAAATCTGCGCAATGGTCGCGCATCCCCATCTTAACGTGAGAACCCTGCGCGCACTCTTGCGCTTTCGTCCACGTATATCGCCGAAATGGAATAGCGCCCAATGACTTCAAAACGGAGCGAGTCACAGTAAAACTGAGAACCGATATAGCGCGACGGCAAAAGGGCGCGCCACGGCAAAGCAAAACAACGGTCGCACGCACAACGGCGGGCAGGCAAGCGTCAGTTGGCAGGCAGGCCGTCGTCGCGATAAAAAAGTGCGGGGCACCACATGGCACCCCGCACCTTCACGCTAACTGCGACTTACAGAGCGAGCTCGGGAGCCCACTTCTCCTCGTCGATCTCCATGAACTGAGAGCGCACGAAGCGATCCTTGAGCGCGAATGGAACGGTGCAGTCATAGATGACCTTGCACGCGATACCGTGCTCGCGAATGGACGGGGACATGGCGTTGTCGTTCGACGGGTCGAGGACGTGGCAGTGGCAACCGGGGATCGTGATGATGTCGGTGTCGGCCTGGAAGCGGGTGGTCATGGCCCACATCACGTCGGACATGTCGAAGATGTCGACGTCCTCGTCAACCAGGTAGACCGACTTGAGCTCACCGAACGCGGAGAAGGCGAGCATAGCGGCGTTGCGCTGACGGCCCTCGTCGGAAGCAGCGGATTTCTTGAACTGCAGGATGGCGCAGAACTTACCGCCGCCGCACGGGGCAGCGTGAACGTTCAGCAGGCGACCGGGCATGGCCTTGTTGACCATGTTGAAAATGGAAGCCTCGGTGGGGATGCCTGCCATGGAGACGTGCTCATGGGACGGTCCGATGCAGCTCTGCATGATGGGGTTCTTGCGGGTGGTCACAGCGGTAACGTTGATGACCGGGCAAACCTTGGCGCCACCGGTGTAACCGGGGAACTCGGGCATGGCCTTGCCATAGCCGTTGGTGTCCTCGTTTACGGCCTCGGTGCAGGAGAGGTAACCCTCGATGACGTACTCGGCGTTGGCGATGCACTTCTGGTCAACGGTGAGGCAGTTGGCGAGCTCGACCGGGCGGTTGCGCACGGCGCCGGCGATCTGCAGCTCGTTGAAGCCGAGCGGCGTGGTGGGAGCCTCAAAGCCGCAGCCCATGTACACAGCCGGGTCGAGACCGATCTGAATGGAGATCGGCATGTCCTCGCCACGCTCCTTGTAGAGGTCGAAGAAGTGACCGAGGTGACGGGAGCCCGGGGTAATGAACATCGTGAGCTTGGTCTTGTCAACGATGGCGAAGCGGTGAATGGTGACGTCGGACATGGTCTTGTCCGGGTCGTTGCCCATGGCAAGGCCCATGGTGATGTAAGGGCCGCCGTCAACCGGGGTGTTGGTCGGAGCCGGGATGAGCTTGTGCAGGTCGAAGTCGGGATCGGTGGCCTTGTGGACGACCTCCTGGCAGTCGATGTGCTTGCCCTCGGCGATCATCTCGGGAGCGATGAGGTTGTCGAACATCTTGCCCATCTCAAGGCCGAGATGCTCCTCCTCGAGACCGAGCATAGCAGCAACGCGCTTGCGGCTGGCGAGCAGGCCGATGGCGACCTTGGCGTCCTCGTGGCCCTTGACGTTGTTGAAGACCATCGCGGGGCCTTCCTTGGTCGGGCGCATGACGGTACCGCCGGAACCAACGTGACGATACACGCCGGAGACTTCAGCCTTGGGATCGACCTCGGTATCGGTCTCGAGGTACTGACCAGGCATGGTCTTCAGGAACTCGAGGGCGGAGCGAAGGTCATGAATCTCGTTGTTTGCCATTGTTCTCTCCTTTTCTCCTCTTGCGAGGACTTTGGATTAGATACCAGATTGAATAACTCGAACTGGATAATGCCGGCGAATGAGAGGTGATTACATCAGGCCGAGCATGCTGAACCAGAAGGCCTCGACCAGAACGACCACGAAGGTCACGACGGTCAGGGGGATACCCATCTTCATGGCTTCCTTGGAGCTGTAGCCGCCGGCGTCCTTACCCTCGCCAACCAGGATGGCCAGGTTATGGAAGGGCAGGATGTAGTGGAGGTTGATGGCCGTGAAGACGATGAGCGCGACGGCGATCGGGGTAACGGTGGTGCCCTGGATGAAGGTCAGGAACGCAGGGACGCAGATGCCGAGACCGGCCATAACGGAACCCATGAACATGTGGATAACCATGGTCAGAGCGCAGACGAGCAGTGCGAACATGTAGGGGTTCGCGGGAACGGAGCTGGGGAGCACGACGTCGGCGATCCAGGCGTTCATGCCAGTGGCGCCACCGACGCTGCCGATAGCAATAGCGGCGGTCAGGAACATGAGGGTCTTGACGTCAACGGCGTTCCAAGAAGCGGGGGTCAGAACCTCACCGATGATGGGCATGGACATGAGCACGCCGACACCGAGGGTAACCCAGGCGATGTAGTCGCCGGAGACAGTGAGCCACAGAACGATGGCGATGACGAGCCAAACAATCGTGCGGATCTCCTTCTCGCTCATCTTGCCGAGGGCGGCCTGCTTGGCGAGAACGTCGTCGCGGTCGTACACGAGCTCCTTGCTGGGCTTGAACAGGAACAGGCCGAGAGCCAGGGTGCACACGGTCGCGACGACCATGGGCACGCTCATGTAGATGAACCAGTCGGCGAAGGCGATGGTGGTGCCATCAGCGGAAGCGCCGTAAGAAGCGACCAGCGGGTTCAGCGTGGAGTCGCCGGTCATGAAGAACATGGAGCAGGGAACGGCGGCGGCAAAGATCAGGAAGCCGAGCTTGCCGCGGTCGGCCTCGTCATAGCCCGCGGAGTTCGCGATAACCGTGACGACGGCGAGGATGAGGAACGCACGGGGGAAGGGGTGCGGAATGAGCAGTGCGAGCACGAACGTCAGAGCGAAAATCGAGATGATGAGCGACTTGACGTTCTTCACGAACTTGAGCATGAACGCATATGCGATGCGCTCGCCCAGGCCAGAGTCCTTAACGGCGCTGGCGATCAGGTAAGCGCCGATAACGATCCACATCGTGCCCTTGGTCCAAGCGCCGAGCGTAATACCGATGGTGGCGGCCATGCTCGGAGCGCCCTCTGCGTCGGGAACGACCTGGAACAGGATGAGCAGCGTGCAGTACAGGATACCGGTGAAGCCGGGCTGTGCAACACCGCACGCCCACATCACGACGGCGCCGAGGGACAGCGCGAGGCAGTCCTTACCACCCTGAGAAAGGGCGACGGATCCGAGGCTGTCCAGGGGAAGAACAAACTTGACCAGCAAGAAGACGACGATAGCGGCGACAAAACCCACGTAGCGCTTCGTCAGATACTTACTCTTCGCAGCTGCCATTTGTTCACCTTCCTTCCTTCTTTTGCGCCCTCGCCCGTTAAGCGCGAGGCTTTTCAGCTCGGCGCCCTTGGTCGAAATAACGGCGCTCAGCGCTCCTTGGGAAATCGTAACGTTGTTCGACATGAACCGCTCCTTATCCGTCTGGCTGGGGCAAGGCGCCCCTGTTTTTCCGCACGTCTCAATAATATCCATTTTGCATTACGGCAACTTTGGAGCGGAAAACTGGGCGGTTGTTTGCACAGGAAAATGAACGCTGCAACGTGCCTGATGCGTTCTCGGTTAACGCTCTCGAAATATTTATTAGGTTCCTGATTATTCGGTACCTTGACTTATTTTTTACACCTGTGTATTCTCATTCGCGTCAAAAGAAACGGATGAAAAAGGAGGGCTGTACGTTGAGAGCAACAGCAACACACGGAGACGTGAGCGCTTCTAACGAGCGCCATGCCACACCCGCGCCGAACACTGCGGAAACGCCTCCGCAAGACGTGCCCGAATCCTGCCCGGAACTCGAGGTTCTTGAGGCTGCGACCAGGCCCACGGTCATCGACCAGATCACAAGCGAAGAAGAACGCGAATCCGCCGAAGCCGAGCGTGCCAAGCGCATCTTGGAAGGACTCGGTTTTTGCGGTCACTACATGCACTTCCACGGAGGCGGACGTTCGGGCCAGGTGCCCATTCTGTGCATGCTCGACCGCAGTGGCGGCAAGCTTTCCCAGCTTGAGCTCGGCTCGCGTCTTGAGCTCAAGCCCGGTTCCCTCTCCGAGATCCTCTCGAAGATGGAGGCCGCTGGGGTTATCGAACGCATACGCGACACCAAAGATCGCCGCCAGTTGCTCGTGAGCATCACCGAGCAGGGAGCCGCCATCGCCCAGCGTGAGCATGAGCGCCGCCGGGAATTCCGTCTCAAGGCGTTCACCGCGCTCACTGATGCAGAGCAGGACCAGCTTGCCGACATGCTGCAAAAAATCCGTACCACGTGGGAGGAGCTTGATGAATAATATCTTCAAAACACTTGCGGGCTCCATTCGCCAATACAAGAAAGCCACCTTCGCAACGTCGCTTCTCGTGACCGGCGAGGTCGTCTTTGAAGCGCTCATCCCCTTCGGAACCGCCTCACTCATCGACAGCGTCAAAGCCGGAGCCGACCTGCCCACGCTCCTTACCTATGGCGGCATGCTCGCTGCCATGGCAATCATCTCGCTCATGTTCGGCGCGGCGGCCGGTCTTACATGCGCCAAAGCATCCTGCGGCTTCTCACGCAACCTTCGCTTGGATATGTTCCGCGCCATTCAGACCTTCGACTTTGCCACCATCGACCGCTTCTCCAACTCATCGCTGGTCACGCGCCTCACCACGGACGTCCAGAACGTGCAGATGGCCTTCATGATGCTCATCCGCTCGGCTATCCGCAGCCCGCTGATGATCATCTGCGCCTTCACCATGGCATACATCATGGGTGGGTGGTTATCGTTCATCTACCTGGCGATTATGCCGTTCCTCGGTATTGCCCTGTTCACCATCGTGCGCAAGGTGCACCCCGTCTTCCAGCGCATCTTTCATAAGTACGATGCCCTGAACGAGTCCGCGGAAGAGAACCTTTCCGCCATCCGCGTGGTCAAGAGCTACGTGCGCGAGGACTACGAAATCGATAAGTTCTCCCACGCCGCCGAGGAGGTCGCCCGCGACTTCACGTTCGCCGAGCGCATCCTTGCCCTCAACGCGCCGATCATGAACTTCTGCATGTACACCGTCATGACCTTCGTCATCGGCGTGGGCTCGTACGCCATCATCGACACCCAGGGCACGCTCATCGACGTGGGACAGTTCTCCAGCCTTATCACCTACGGCATCCAGATTCTCATGAACCTGATGATGCTCTCCCAGGTATTCGCGCTGTGCACCATCGCCGAAGAGGGCGCAAACCGCATCTGCGAAGTGCTGTCTGCAAAGTCCGAAATCGTCAACCCCGAGAACCCCGTAACCGAGGTGCCCGACGGCTCCATCGACTTCGAAAACGTGGGCTTTGCCTATGCATCCGGCAGCAGCGCCGAAGCGCTCTCCGACATCGACCTGCATATCAAGAGCGGTGAGGTTATCGGCATCATCGGATCCACGGGTTCGGCCAAGTCGAGTCTTGTGCAGCTGATTCCGCGCCTGTACGACACCACGCGCGGAACGGTGCGCGTAGGTGGCATCGACGTGCGTGACTACGACCTGGACACGCTGCGCAACGAGGTTGCCATGGTGCTGCAGAAAAACGTGCTGTTCAGTGGCACTATTGCAGAGAACCTGCGCTGGGGCAACGCCGAGGCAACGGACGAGGAAGTCATCGAGGCGGCGCGCTTGGCACAAGCCGACGAGTTCATTCAAGGCTTCTCCGACGGCTACGAGCACCACATCGAGCAGGGCGGCGCGAACGTCTCCGGCGGCCAGAAGCAGCGTCTATGCATCGCCCGCGCACTGCTCAAGCGTCCCAAAATCCTGATTTTGGACGACTCCACGTCCGCCGTGGATACCAAGACGGACAAGCTGATCCGCGCCGGTTTGCGCTCGCATCTGCCCGAAACAACCAAGATCATCATTGCGCAGCGCACGGGCTCGGTGGAGGACGCTGACCGCATCATCGTTATGGACAGCGGACGCATCTCGGCCGTTGGCACGCATGACGAGCTGCTGCGTCGTAGCGAGATTTACCGCGCCGTGTACATGTCCCAGAACAAGCAAAGCCACGACGAGAAGCAAATCGACATCGAAGACGAGACTATGGAAGCGGTTGCGGAGGTAACCATGGAGGCGCCCGCGACCGAAGACCAAACCTCCCGAGAGGAGGCGAACGCCCATGAGTAAGCAGACGGAAACCATGCTGAATCAGCAAAACGCATCGCAGGTCGCTGACGCACAGGCAGCATCTCAATCGTCGCAGTCTGCCAACACGCAGGCCGCCAAGCGAGCATCACAGGTCACCCACGACCCCCAGGGCGCATCCGCCAATCGCGGTAAGCGCACGGCAAACATGGGCAAGACCGCCCGTCGAACCCTCAAGATGCTTTTCGGGTTCTTCCCCGTGCTCCTGCCGACCGTCATTGCCGCCATCGTCTTCAACGCCATCGTTCAGGCGATTCCCAACGTATTCATGGAACGCGTGCTCGCCATCGTGGAGGACTCCTGGCAGACCGGTGCATGGGACCCCGTTGCCGGCGAAATCATCCACAACGTGATTATGCTCGTGATCTTCTACCTGCTCGGACTTATCTGCAACGCCTTTTGGCAGCAGGCAATGGCCGTCATCACGCAAGGCGCGCTCAAGAACTTCCGCACCGCCATGTTCGAGCACATGCAGCGCCTGCCGATCCGGTACTTCGACACGCACCTGCACGGTGACGTGATGAGCCATTACACCAACGACGTCGACGCCATGCGCCAGATGATCTCCCAGAGCATCCCGCAGCTCACGCTCACGTCGCTCATCATGGTCGCCGTGGTCTGCATCATGTTCTACTACAGCATCACGCTGGCCATCGTGGTAATCTTGGGCGTTATCGTCATGGCGCTCGCCACGCGCTACCTGGGCAGCCGCTCGGCCCGCAACTTCCTGCGTCAGCAACGTGCCGTCGCCGCGCTTGAAGGCCATGTGGAAGAGGTCATGGGCGGTGAGAAGGTCATCAAGGTCTTCTGCCACGAGCGTGAGGCCGAAGAGGACTTCGACCGTATCAACAGCGAGTGGGAAAACGCCGCGCGTACCGCGAACAGCTATGCCAACACGCTCATGCCAATCCTCATGAACATGGGCAACCTCCTGTATGTGATCGTGGCGATCATGAGCGGCGTGTTCATCTTCCTGGGCGTGCCCAATTTCTCGATCTCGGGCATGCCGCTGAGCATCGCCGTGGCGGTTCCGTTCCTCAACATGACCAAGCAGCTTGCCGGTCAGGTGGGACAGATCTCCAACCAGATCAACTCCGTGGTCATGGGTCTCGCCGGTGCCGAGCGCATCTTCGAGCTGCTCGACGAGGAAGTTGAGCAGGATGCCGGCTATGTGACGCTCGTGAATCTTGCCGTTAAGGACAACGAGCTGGTTGAGAGCGCCGAGCGTACGGGCCTGTGGGGCTGGAAGCACCCGCACCACGACGGCACCGTCACCTACACTCCGCTGCGCGGCGATGTTCGCATGGAGCACGTGAACTTTGGCTACCGTCCCGACCACGAGATCCTGCACGACGTTTCGGTGTATGCAAAGCCCGGCCAGAAGGTCGCGTTCGTGGGCGCCACGGGTGCCGGCAAGACCACCATCACGAACCTCATCAACCGCTTCTACGACATTTCCGACGGCAAGATCCGCTATGACGGCATCAACGTGAGCAAGATTCGCAAGAGCGACCTGCGCCGCTCCCTTGGCGTGGTGTTGCAGGACGTGAACCTCTTCACCGGTACCGTGATGGACAACATCCGCTATGGCAAGCTCGACGCCACCGACGAGGAGTGCATCAAGGCGGCAAAGCTTGCAGGCGCCGATACGTTCATCAACATGTTGCCGCAGGGCTACGACACTGTGCTCACCGACAACGGTGCGCAGATTTCGCAAGGTCAGCGTCAGCTGCTCTCCATCGCACGCGCTGCAGTTGCCGACCCGCCCGCGATGATTTTGGACGAGGCGACCTCAAGCATCGACACGCGCACCGAGGCCATCGTGCAGAAGGGCATGGACGCCCTCATGCAGGGGCGCACCACGTTTGTGATTGCGCACCGCCTCTCCACCGTGCGCAACTCCGATGTGATCATCTGCCTCGACCATGGTCGCGTGATCGAGCGCGGCACGCACGACGAGCTCATCGCGCAAAAGGGCATGTACTACCAGCTCTACACCGGCGCATTTGAGCTGGAGTAATCGCTGAATACGTGCGCTTGGGCGGGCGGACAAAAGAGGACGCCGCCCGGGCGCGCAGCCAATTTCCCTCGGGTGTGGTTCCGCTTCGCTCCACAAAACACCCTCGGGAAGCAGCCTGCGCGCCAAAACATTGACTCCGTACTCGCCGCCCCATTCTTCTAAAGAGCGCTTTGCCAAGTCGCTCTCGAAAGAAGGATGGGGCGGCGTTTATTTGCCCTCCGCACGTGAACGGTGCAAAATGTACGCCGAGAATCTGAACACACGCTCATGGGAGACAGCCATGTTATTAGCCATCGATATGGGAAACACGCAAACGGTATTGGGCCTGTTCGATGACGATGAGTTGATTCACGCATGGCGTATGCCCACCGACCGCACCCTCACCATGGACGAGGTGCACCTGCGTCTGCTCGGCTATTTCCAAAAAGACGGGCTGTCGCTCGACAGCGTTGACGCCATCGCCTTCGCGGGCGTGGTACCCCAACTCGTGCGCGCATGGAGGGGCGTGGCCGACGCGCTGGGCGTCCGCGTCGTGATCGTGGGTCGCGAGACGGCGGCGGTCACCAACGTCAAGGCGGACAACCCCGCCGAAGTCGGCGCCGACCGCATTGCCAACGCAACCGCAGCGGCGCTGGAATATGGCGCGCCGAGCATCGTGGTCGATTTTGGAACCGCAACGAATATCGACGTCGTGGACGCGAGCGGAGCCTATATCGGCGGCTGCATCGCCCCGGGCCTTCGCCTTTCACTTGACGCGCTCACGTCGCGCGCTGCCAAACTGGCGAGCGTTCCGCTTGAGGCACCCGCGCATACCATTGGTCGAAACACCGTTGAGGCCGTTCAAAGCGGCGCCGTGGTGGGTGCCGCCGCCATGGCGGAGGGCTTGATCGCACGCATACGCGAAGAGCTCGGCGCCCCCGATGCGCCGGTCATCGCCACGGGCGGACTCGCCAGCATCGTCGCCACAGCCACCGACGCCTTCGACGTCGTCGATCCGCAGCTCACCATCAAGGGCATCTGCGAGATTTACCACCGCATGCGATAGCGGGCGGGAGGAATACCCTCCGCCCACTATCGCTCAACCTACTTTTTCTCATGAAAAGAGAATAAGTGGCAATTTTTGCCAGAAAATAGTCTTTCGCAAGCAAGAAAAACTCAGCAGCAAGGTTGTAATGAAACGAGGAGGCGCGCCTGCCTCCTCGCCACCTGGTCTTTTTGCAACATGCATTGCGCGAGAACATCTGACAGCAGACCAACGATCTCCAAAAGGCCAACCAAAACACTACAATCTGGCATTTTTTGCCATTCTCGCACCGTTTTGAGAAAAAACCGCTAGAACGTGCCGAGCTCCGCGACCACGTGACCCACGCGCTCTTCGGGCTCTTTGACGTCAATGCCCTCGTAGCGGAAGAAGCGCGCCGGATTGTGCATCAGGTCCTCAAGCGGCACGAGCACGAAGTCGCGCTCGCCCAGACCGGGGTGCGGCAGGCGCAGCTTGTTGCCGCCGTGCGTCTCGTTGTCCATCCAAATGAGGTCACAGTCGATAACGCGCGGCCCGTTGGCGCGCGTGCCCGCACCGCGCTTGCGGCCGAGCTTGTTCTCGATTTTGAGAAGCTCTTCCAGCAGGATAAGCGGGGCGAGTTCGGTCTTGATCTCGATAACGGCATTGGCGAACGGCTGCTGACGCGTCACATATGCTGGTTCACTCTCATAGATGCGCGAGCAGCTGGACACGCAAGTCATGGGAATCTCGGCAATGAGATCGCGCGCGGCGCGGAGGTTATCCTCACGCTCGCCCTTGTTGGAGCCAAGTGCGATGTACGCGCGGCGCGGCATGGGGCGCGCGATGGCCCAAAAACCGTTCAGGAACTGGTAAAAGCCCGCAACGTCATGAACGCGCACGATATTGGCACCTTGCTCGATGGCACCGAGGCACACGCCGAATGTGGCGATGTCGCGGTCGGCGGCATCGGCAACACCCGAGATGGCGCCCACCACGCGTTTGCGCGAGACAGCGCACAGCGTGGGATACCCGAGTGAGGCGATCTTGCCCATCTCGCGCTGAATCACGATGTCCTCGTTGGCGTCCTTGCCAAATCCCGGACCCGGGTCAAGGCAGATGCGCTCGCGGTCAACGCCCGCGTGCACCAGGGCTCGCGCCTGGTCTGACAGGAAGCCCATGATGCGGCGCATGATGGGCGCGGAGTCGGGCAAGGTGAAGCGGCGCAGCTGCGAAGTACGCGCATGTGCTCCGGCGCGAGCGGCGGAGCGAGCCATGATAGAAGCGAGGTCATCGCCGGTCGCCGTCTTTTGTGCATCGGGGCTTGCGGCGTTCACGCCAACTACAGCGACTTCGGCATCGGAGGCGACCGCCTCCGTGGCGCGCGCCTCGGCAGGAGCGAAGGCGGCAATGGCGGCCCGACGCTCGGCCTCAGCGGCATCCGATCCGTTGGGCGTTGCATCAAACGGCAGCTGGGGCTGCATCATGCCCGAAATGAGCTTTGCCTTCGCAGCGCGCTTGGACTTGCCGGTGGCGCCCAACGCGCGAGCTGCCTCTTCGGCCTCGCGGGCTTTTTCGGCCATAAACGCCGCTGCCGAGGTGTCGAGCTGCACCGGCGTATGCGTGCGTACGGAAGCCCCGTCCGCGCCGTCAATCTCGCCGGCATGCATGACAACCACGCCGCAATCGCTATTGGCAACGAACTCGACCATGCGCGGGTCGGTAAAGCCCGTCACGTCGTTTACGATGGAAGCGCCCACGCGCACGGCGGCCTTGGCAACCTCGACATGACGCGTGTCAATGGAGACGATGGCGCCCTCTTTTGCCAGTGCTTTTACCACGGGCAGGACACGCTTCGCCTCTTCGTCGATATCGACCGGCGTAAAGCCCGGACGCGTCGACTCGCCACCCACGTCGATGATGTCGGCGCCGGCGTCGAGCATCTCCATGCCAAACGCAATCGCGGAGTTAACATCAAAGTGCTCCCCGCCGTCGCTAAACGAGTCGGGAGTGACGTTCAAAACACCCATGATGCGCGGACGGTCGAACTTGAGCTCAAACTTGCCGCAGCGCCAAACCTTTGTATCGCGTGCCATAACGGCTCCTTGCATTCCCCGTGCAGCGAGACCGTATGCCCCGCATGCATGAAACCTTATTGTATAGCGTGATTGCCCTGTTAACCAAAGCAAGGTGCAAGAACCGCGTTGCGCATACATTCTTTCAAGGTTCAGAGCTGATACACTGAGCCAAAAGCAACTGTCCCGAAACTGGTGCGCGTTTTGTCGAAGTGCGCACCGAGCGAAGAAAAGTAAACGTACCCGCACAAACACTTGGAGTACCAGCATGTCCCAGCTTTACCGTTTTGCCTCGTGGAACGTCAACGGTCTACGCGCCGTCCTCAAAAAGGAGCCGAGCTTCACCGAAATCGCCGCTGAGCTTGATGCCGATATCCTCGCCATCCAGGAAACGAAGCTACAGCAGGGTCAGGCCGAAATCGACCTTCCCGGCTACCACGAGGTATGGAGTTACGCCGAGCGCAAAGGCTACTCTGGTACCGCCGTGTTCACACGCGAGGAACCACTCTCCGTCCGCCATGCCGATGCTGTCCTCGAAGCAGGCCGCAACGCCGGCCTTTCAGATGATGCGTTGGAGCTCGTTGCCGCCGCGGCCACCGAAGGTCGCGTATGCGCCCTCGAGTTCGAGCGCTTTTGGTTCGTGAACGTGTACACGCCCAATGCGCAAAACGAGCTCGCGCGCATCGACGTGCGCATGGCTTGGGACGACGCCTATCGCGCGTTTTTGCTCTCGCTTGAAGCCGAAACGGGAAAACCGGTCATTACCTGCGGAGACTTTAACGTTGCGCACAACGAAATCGACCTCAAGAACCCCAAGAGCAACCGCGGCAACGCAGGCTTTTCCGATGAGGAGCGCGCAAAATTTACCAAGCTGCTCGAAGCGGGTTACACCGACACGTTCCGCATGGTGCACCCCGACCTCGAGGGCGCCTACAGCTGGTGGAGTTATCGCTTCAACGCCCGCAAGAACAACGCGGGCTGGCGCATCGACTACTTCCTCGTGAGCGACGCAATCGCCGGCCGCGTACATAGCTCGGGAATCCGCAACGACATCTTTGGCAGCGACCACTGCCCCGTCACGCTGGAGATAGAACTCTAGCCCAAGCGAACGCCGTTCGATTCAAGGAGACGGCAGCGGCCAAACCGTCACGACACATCAAAAGGCCTGGCGCAGTGGCCCCGCCCGCGCCGAAAGCCCGGTCTAACGCAAGAGCTCCTCGGCGGCCCGAATCTGCTCGGGCGAGCCCAGCAACCCGAGCCTGTCGTCAACGCACAGGGGCATATCCGGCTCGATCGCGAGTTCCAAGTCGCCATCGCGATGCATGGCAATGGCACGCGCGCCGGTCTTGGCGCGCACGTTGAGCTCCGCAAGCGTGGAGCCCGCGGCGGCGCTGTGGGCCCTCACCGCAACCCAGTGCAACTCAACACCGGGGAGCGCGCCGAACAGCTCGTCAAGCGCACCGAATGCGGGCTCGGGGACAAACTCGCCCACAGGCGCGTCGGACGTGGCGGGAGCCATGGCAGCCTGCGCGGGCACATTTACGGGTGCGTTCGCGGGCACGGCGGCGGATGCAGCAGCGACGGGAGCAACTCCGGTGCCGGCGCCGCTATACCCAAAAACCGCCCTCTGGGACGCGCGGCGCTCGTACAGGGACGCAAGCGAGGGATGTGCGGCAAACCAGCGCTCGAGCAGCGGATTCAACTTAAACACAAACGAATTCAAAGCGATGGAGACCACGGCGGCGCCCAGGATCAGGCCGTACTGATCGGAGTTCAAAACCCCAAGCGCCATGCCCGTCTGCCCGATGAGAAACGAGAACTCGCCAATCTGCGACAGCCCCGCGGCGATGACAATCGAGGCGCTCACACCGGCCGACAACGCCAGGCCGAGCGCCATGTTGATGACCCACTTCCCCACCATGATAAGCAGCACGAGCACGAGCAGCTCGGGCAGATGGGCCATCAGAAATCCCGGATTGACCATCATGCCCACGCTGGCGAAGAAGATGATGGAGAACAGGTCTTGGAATGGGATAGACTCTGCCGCCACGCGATGCGCGATCTTGGACCCTCCCACCACGACGCCGGCCAGAAACGCGCCAAGCGCGAAGGACAGGTCAAACGTCACCGCGGCGACCATCGCCGTGCCGAGTGCGACCACGATCACGGCGAGCTGGAACAATTCGCGCGGACAAAAGCGCGCAATGCGCGTGAGCAGGGTCGGCAAGACGCGCGAACCGATCTCGAACATGATCAGCACGAACGCGGCGGTCTTGAGCAACGCGCGAGCCAAACCGACGGCGACGGCGCGCACCGTCGTCTCGCCCGGGCCAAACACCACGGGCAGCACCACGATGATCACCACGGTGACCAAGTCCTCGATGATGAGTCGGCCCGTGGCGATGCGCCCTCCCTCGGTTTTGTCGAGACCCGTATCGGACAGGTTTTTGATGAGGACCACCGTCGAGGCGATCGACACCGACAAACCGAGGATGACGCCCGCCTCGACGCTCCAGCCCAGCGCAAGCGCCAGGGCGCAGCCCGCCGCCGTGCCGAGCACGATCTGCAGCGCCGCCCCGGGGACCGCCACGTTCTTGACCGCCTTGAGGTCGTCGAATGAGAAGTGCAGGCCCGTTCCGAACATCATGAACATGATGCCGATCTCGGCGAGCTGGTTCATGGCATGCGAGTCCCCGATGAATCCGGGAGTGAACGGACCGACCGCCAGACCGCCCAGCAGATACCCCACGATGGGCGGCAGACGGACGGCCCGGGCGGCCATGCCGCCTGCAAATGCGGCAACGAGGGCAAGGACGAAAGTTGTGAGTAGGATGCTGTCTCCGTGCATGGTCCTCCGTTTGGTGCTATATCATCAAGCGTGCGTACCGTCCACTTTATGATGGCACGGACACCGCGCTTATCGGCAACTCAAATGCACAGGGAGAACCCACATGGATGTCACTGCAATCATCTTGGCCGCGGGCGAGGGCACGCGCATGAAGTCGAATCATGCCAAAGTGTCGCACCAAATCCTGGGCAAACCGATGGCCTGCTGGGTTATCGACGCCGCGCTTGCCGCGGGCTGCACACGCGTGGTCGTCGTGGTGGGCAGCCATTCCGATGAGGTTCGTGCGCTCATCAGCGCCGCTTACAAGGACACGCCGCACGCCGCCGCCATCGAGTGCGTTGAGCAGATCGAGCGCTTGGGCACCGGCCATGCCGTTCGCGTGGCACTCGAGGCGACGGGCATCGCCGAGGGCCCCGTCGTGGTTCTCAACGGAGACCTGCCGCTCATCCAGGCTGAGACCATCCGCACCTTTGCCAACACCGTCGCCGGGGGCGGACATGCGGGCGCTATCCTCACCTTCACGCCGCCCGAGCCCTTCGGTTATGGCCGCATCGAGCTTGCGGAGAACGGCTCCGTCAACCGCATCATCGAGCAGAAGGACTGCACGCCCGAGCAGGCCGCTGAGCTGATTGAATGCAACGCCGGTTGCTACGCATTCGACGGTGCGCTGCTTGCCGCCCATGTGGGCGAAATCACCAACGAGAACGCCCAGTCCGAGTATTACCTCCCCGACATGGTCGAGATTCTCAAGGGCCACGGCCACAGCGCGACCATCTTCCATTGCGATGACTACCGCGATGGCCTGGGCGTGAACTCGCGTGCGCAGCTCGCTGAGCTCACCAGCATCGCACGCGACCGTATCAACGAGCGCCTCATGGCCGAGGGCGTCACGTTCATCGACCCCACGCAGGCTTGGATCTCCCCCGACGCACAGATCGGCCGCGACTCCATCGTGTGGCCGCAGACCCACCTCATCGGCGCCTGCCGCATCGGTGAGGACTGCCAGGTAGGCCCCAACACGCGCCTCACCAACGTGGTCGCCGGCAACGGCTGCACCATTGACGAGACGGTCGCCATCGACGTCGTGCTCGAGAACAACGTCTCCTGTGGCCCGCGCTGCTACCTGCGTCCCGGCACCCACATGCTCGACGGTTCCAAGGCCGGCACGCATGTGGAGATCAAGAAATCCACCATCGGCGAGGGCTCCAAGGTCCCGCATCTCTCCTACATCGGCGACACCACCATGGGCTCCGGTGTCAACGTGGGCGCGGGCTCCATCACCTGCAATTACGACGGCAAGAACAAGCACGCCACCACCATCGGCGACCGCACGTTCATCGGTTCGGACACCATGATGGTCGCCCCCGTAAACATCGGCGCCGACGCCATCACGGGCGCGAGCAGCTGCATCACGCGCGACGTTCCCGACGGCGCTCTGGCCATCGAAAGATCTGATCAGCGTGTGTTGGAAGGATACACCGAGCGTCGTCGCGCTCGCCTATAATATAGTGTGTTATGACAGGCAGTGAGGCGTTTTTAGAAGGAGAGAACGACATGCCGCTAACTGATCCTAAGAAGACTATGGACGTCAGCAAGATTCTGCGTATCTATTCCGGTTCTTCCAACCGTCCGCTCGCTGAGAAGATTGCGAACATCCTTGGCGTGGAGCTCTCCGGCCTCACCCTGAAACAGTTTGCCAATGGCGAGATCTATGCTCGTTATGACGAGACTGTCCGTGGCGCCGACGTGTTCTTCATTCAGTCCGTTGCGGGTGAGAACGTCAACGACATGCTCATGGAGCTGCTCATCGCCACCGACGCCGCCAAGCGCGCCTCTGCTCGCTCCATCACCGCCGTCATCACGCACTACGGCTACTCGCGCCAGGATCGCAAGGCCGCTCCGCGTGAGCCCATCACCGCCCGTCTTGTGGCCAACCTGCTCGAGTGCGCCGGCGTCGACCGCGTTATCACGCTCGACCTGCACCAGGGTCAGATCCAGGGCTTCTTCGACATCCCGGTCAATCACCTGTCCGCTCTGCCGCTGTTCGCTGACTATTACAACGCGATGAACTTCGATACCGAGAACCTGGTCGTCGTCTCCCCCGACGTGGGTCGCGCCAAGGCCGCCAAGAAGCTCTCCGACATGCTCGACTGCAGCCTCGCTATCGCCCACAAGGGCCGTCCGCGTCACAACGCGGCCGAGGTCATGGGCATCATCGGCGACATCAAGGGCAAGACCTGCATCATCAATGACGACATGATCGACACGGCGGGCACCCTGTGCGCCAACGTCAAGGAGCTCAAGGCCATGGGCGCCGGCGACATCTACGTGTGCGCCACCCACGGCATCTTCTCCGGTCCCGCTATTGAGCGCCTGAACGAGGCCCCCATCGTGGAGTGCGTTGTCACCGACGCCATCCCCGTTGAGGAGCAGGGCAAGATCAAGACCATCACCGTGGCAGGCGAGTTTGCCGAGACCATCTCTGCCGTGTATCGCGAACAGCCCGTCTCCTGCCTCATCGGCGGCGACTTCGCGATGTAATCGCTTCCGGGCACGGCCAACGGTAGCCGTCAGCCCGAGTGTCTGCGCAAAAGATTGGGGACACGATTTATATGGTCGTGTCCCCTTTTTCATGCGCTTGTTGGGGCGGTTTGGGCTTATCGGACAAAAAGTGCATCCGGATCAGGGTTGACGGCGCAGATTGTCGGCCTTTTCCCATGTCATGCGACAGCGAGTTCGTCGGAGCCCGATCTCATGCACAATACAGTAGGGTTTTAACATTCCAAACCGATTCTGCGGAGTAGCCCCGGATCCGCGCCATCGAAACCCCTGGTAGAAGCGTCGCCGTTTTTCCGAAACGGGCCGTCTACTTTGGATTTCGCCGAGGCGATGCAAAACCCTGCCTCATTATGCAGAGGCACTTTCGGAGCGTGAATAAAATGCGGCGCTCATATGGGAAAACAATAACAGAAATGAACACGCGCAAATGAGCGCCGCGCCGCTTCGCCGCCAGATCAGGCGCCGGGCGC
>OLVZ01000510.1_pt1 | contig 37172 bp, 28 predicted proteins | sample 1673341 | NCBI WGS metagenome assembly OLVZ01 (sample SAMEA3178944, study PRJEB25190) | human gut metagenome | biome: human gut; feature: human-associated habitat; material: faeces | place: Austria | collected 2013 | reverse complement strand
CTATACACGTTGAACTCACTGACAAACGTGTAATAATAACCGTCTCTGACAACGGCTGCGGAATGAGCGCAAACGGTGTGGACATGCTCAGGCAAAAACTTGAGAGCGGTCACGACCTTGATGGTGAACGTGGCATGGTGCGGCACGGCATAGCCCTGCGCAACATAAATCAGCAGCTGAAGCTGATATTCGGTCCAGAATACGGACTGTCGGTGTCCAGCCAGCTTGGCGTGGGCACCGAGATGGAAATCCAGATTCCCGCCGTGTTCAGCCGCCGCGCCTGCCGCACGGGAGGCAGCACATGAAGCGGGAACTTTTGCGTTTTCAGGACGTGAGCAAGTCGCACCGCACGCACGAGGTGTTCCGCGGACTCAGCTTTGACGTGTTCGCGGGAGAAGCGGTCGGTATGCTCATCCCTCCTCTGTCGGGAAAGACCACCATCGCGCGCATCCTTCAGGGAGATGAGGACTATACCGGAATCATATACTTTCTCGGCCGTCCGGTTAAGAACAGCCTGAAAAACCTCAACGCCAGCGGCGAAATTCTGTGCCTCTCCAGGCAGTCTCCGCTGATCCCGGCTCTGACCATAGGTGAAAACATATTTCTGATGCCGGGTTACAGGCCAATGAAGCTTATAGACAGTAAGCGTGATAACGAAGAGGCACAGACATATCTGGATGCACTGGGCCTGAATATTTCGGCTTCGGAGTTGGTTCGAAACACTGACCTCTACACCAGGCATATGGCACAGCTCGCCGGTGCAATCCACAGTGGGCTGCGACTGCTGGTTTTTGATGATCCCAGCGCTTACTATGACCGGGAACAGCTGGAGTCGCTGAGTTCCATTCTCAGCCTCCTACACAAGCGTGGCATAGCCGTCCTTTATCTGGCCTCAGCAGACTTTCCCATGGATCTCTCATCGCTGGACAAGCTGATTGTCATAGACGACTACCGTAAGACGCGCACAATCTTCCATCCAGATGAGAACTCACTCGTGCCAATCACGCATATCCGCACCCCATCTTCAGGAGAACGCACCGCTCCTCCCACCGAGCCATTCAATAAAACGCCTGCGCTCATCATGCGCGGCGTGTATTCCGACGGGCTGCCTGAGATAAACCTGAGCCTCTTCCGCGGTCAAGCCATAGGCATATCGTCACGCAGGATACTGTCACTCCAGCATTTTTCCAGCCTGTTCTACCCTGAGAGTGAAACTGCGCTGAGCGCTCATGGAAATATGGTGATAAACGGACGTATCCGCCGTCCAAATGAGCTGGAAGAAGACATAGGAGTACGCTATGTACTGCTGAATGACGCCTTCGCACATGACCAGTTGCTAGAAGAACAGACTATCCTCGACAACGTCTACCTTCCGGTATCCCGTGCCAGGCGCATGGGTATGTTATCATTCAACAACGATTTCCGCCGCTCTATGCAGGGCGAAATAGCAGCGCGCCTTGGTATATCTCCAGCAAACCAGAGCCTGCCAGCCTTCACCCTGGACACACCTATAGCGCAGGAGCTGGTGTTGTTTCGGACCGAGCTGCAAAGTCCATCTTTCGTCATATATTCATCGTCCTATACTCAGATTGCACGTACATTGCAAGAGCTCCTACACTCTTATTTCCGCCGTTTCCTGCATACAGGCATTGGGCTGCTGCTGGCTGTACCCAATCTCGAGCCATTCAGCAGCCTCATTAGCGACTTTTATGATCTTGACGCCCCTCCTGTCCAAAACAGTTCCGTTTTCCCCAAAAACAAGGACTGTCACTAAATTGATTTGTCCAACCAGATGGACATAGGAACCGTGTCTTGTGGTAATGCAGCAACCTCAGGATAGTCGGTTTGCAACCAGCAGCCGGCGCTCCGGCTGTAACGCGGCAAGGTACACCGCGTGGAATGTGGCTAAAAGGTAAGTCCTCCGTGGACGAGATGAAGAAATTCATTGAGAGAGAAGCGGATATTAAAAAAGAGGGAAAGATGTAAAACCATCTTCCCCTCTTCTGGTTTTATGTGCCGAGATGTTCAAAGATGTTCGAGAACGTTTACCTTAATCCGCTCCAAGTATTTTTCTCACTCAAACGCCAGCAGACACGGATCTCTTTATTAAGTCTGTACCATAGATATTTACATAGTGCCTTGCCATGTCCATCGTTGAATATCCCAACAGAGCTTGAAGCTGCACCATGCCGCCGCAGCACTGCGTCTGTATAAGTCTCTTTGATCATTTCCCTTCTTTCATGAGCTTGACGCTTATCGGCTTCATGTATTCCCGCTCTGTGCAGAAGTTGAAGAACACGCGCAAGCCGCGAATTCTGGAATTCAGAGTAGAAAGTAGCCTCCGCGTCTTTTAGAGGCGTGCGTTTGATCTCCTCCGCGTTCAAAATAGTCGTTCTGCGCATAGATTTTTACCCCCGCTTTCCCGGCAAAAAATCTAGCGTCAAAAAGGCATGAAAAATCTAGTAGCAAAATAAAAGAAGCAGAAGGCTCAAATCCTTCTGCTTCTTAGCTTTTGGTGCCGGTGGCGGGAATCGAACCCGCACGCCATTGCTGGCAATGGATTTTGAGTCCACCTCGTCTACCAATTCCAACACACCGGCATAACATATGGATTATACATCACGTCAGCAAAATTTTCAAGAGCGTATTGGCTAAATAAAAACTTGAAGATTCTTCTTGACATTTCAATTCAAGAGTGCTATTATAATCGAGCATTCCAAATACGCGCGAGTGGTGGAATTGGCAGACTCGCTAGATTCAGGTTCTAGTGTGCACTACGCACGTGCGGGTTCAAGTCCCGCCTCGCGCACCAAAAGCTAAGAAGCAGAAGGCTTTGAGCCTTCTGCTTCTTTTTTACCAGTTTACTGCGCTTGATGCAAACCCAAACCCTATCGCCCCGCAAACCGGATGCTAAACCAGCGGAGCAAGAATAGGAACGAGCGTAAGTGCTGCACACTATACGCTCGGGCTTCACTGCTGCGCGGGTGATCCTGCCGAAATATCGCCGGCGTCAGGACAGTGGTATCTCGGTTTTCCGACGCTTATCTTTCCGTACTCGATGGCCGAGGCCGGGCAGGAGCAGATGCACGCCATGCAGTGGGTGCAGTTCCCGTTCCACGTGGGTCTGCCGCGCTCCATCGTGATGTTCCGCACCGGACACAGGCGTTCGCACTTGCCGCAGCCTATGCACGCCCCGCTCACCGTGAAGCGCCGGTCGCCAATCATGAACCGGCAAAACGCCGCGTGTACTACTCCGGATTTCATGCGGTCGAGCGCGGACGCCGGGTGGCCGGCAAGGTCCAGGCCGCCGGCGATGCAGTCCGCCGCGAGGCGGATGCTCTCCTTTGCGCGGTCTACTATCTCCATGGACTCGGCCTCGTCCGGCACGGGGAACATGGCTACATAGTTTTCGGGCATGACGATGCTTGCCGTGCCGCGGTATGCAAGGCTTTTCTCCGAGCACAGCGCGCGGTTGTACGCCGCCGCGTTCCCCGTGTCCGTGCCGCAGGTCATGACAAAGTATGCGTCACGGCAGCCGACAAAGCGCGTCGAGCGGATAAAACCCTCAAACACGCGCGGCAGGCGCCAGCCGTGCGTCGGCGATACGAACACCCATCGCGTATCCGAGACGAACTCCCCGGCTATGCCGCCGCGTATGTACTCAAAGGCGCTGATACATCTGTCTCCCGTGAGCGCGGCGAGCTGTTTGGCGCAGTATTCGCTGTTTCCTGTTCCCGTATAATAGATAACCATAGTGCACCTCCAATACCGGTATTGTATAGCAAAACGATCGCGCTCTCAACAAAAAAATCTCAAGACGCGTCTGTGAGCTTCCCGCCGGGAGGCGCAAAATGCCCTGACCCACTGCGGGTCAGGGCATTTTTCATTCGGCGTAGGTGCCGTCCGCGTTGCGGTAGCGCCAGCCGTCGTCGTTGCAGACCCAGCCGGCGCAGCTGACGCCGTACTGCATGTATATGTTCAGGCTCAGCGCGTTGCGGGTGTCGTTGTCCTGGAAGTGCCACCACTCGCTGGTTAGCCCGCCGAAGCCGGCGGCCTTCATATAGCTGTCCAGCAGCAGCGCCTCCTCGTTGTTGCGGGAGATAATGGAGTAGACGGATAGATCGTGCATGTCGGTCTGCATCTCCAGCTCCTCGCCGGTGTCCACGCGCTCCAGCGTGAGATCCAGCGCTATGCCCATGTTGTGATACGAGCCGTTCTGCGCCAGGAAGTTCGGCAGGGAGTAGTTGCCCTCCGTGACCAGGCGGCGGTAGGTCAGACCCTCCTCGTCCGGCAGATCCTCGGGGACTTCGCCGTAGAAATCCGTCTCCGGCAGGGGGGTGTCTATTATGGCCTCCGCGGTGTTGTATATGTAGGTCGTGGCCATGCGCGGGCGGAAGGAGTCGTAGATCTTCAGGCGGTAGCCGTCCTCCAGCGCGGCTGTGGCGGCGCTGTAGAGCTTTTCACAGCAGGGGTAGAGGTAGGGCGCCAGGTACAGCCCGTCAGCCAGCTGTACGTGCTCGTAGCCGGGTATGACGGTGTCCGTGACCTCGGGTATCTCATAGCCGTGCACCATGTACTTGGAGGCGTAGCTGTTCGTGATGTCGTAGGCCAGCAGCTCTCCGAGGTATTCGGGGAGGTTTATCATGCAGTAGTTGCTCTCTATCCAGCCGTAGACGTCCTCGTCCAGGCGCACCTGGAACATGCCGTTTTCCTCGTCCATAACGCAGTAGGCCGTCGCGGCCGGGGCGGTGTAGCCCTCCATCAGCTCGGACATGCTCGAGTCCGCGTAGACCGCCAGCTCGGTCAGCGGCCAGATAGTGCAGTATATGGGCGAGCGCTCGGTGGTAAAGCTCAGCTCGTCGCTGGAGGACACGCTCTCCTCCACGCCCTCGTCGTAGCCCACGACGCGGAAGGTGTATTCCCGGCAGCTGGCCAACGTGCCGGTCTCGTAAACCAGCTCCTCGCCGCAGTCCACGGTGGCCAGGGTAGTCCACTCGTCACCGTCCTTGGCCTGTATCTCGTAGTAGTCGCCCTTGGCCTCGGTCCAGCTCAGGCTGTACTGGTTCGTGTCCTCCATGGCTTCGCTGCTGAGCGTGCTGGTGTCGGACAGCAGGTCTTCGCGCTCGAGCGTGAACGCCTCTCCGGGTCGTCCGGTGAGGGCGTAGCCCTCACCGCTGAGCACGGCGCGCACGACGAAGGCGTATTCTTCGCCGTACTCGGGCATCGCGAGGTCGGCGTCCTCGCCGAAGCGGACGGTGAGCGTCCCGTCGTCGGAGCTTGTGAGCAAGCGCTCGTTCTCTCCGGCCTCGGCGTCCGGGTCGTCCGTGACGAGGCGCAGCTCATAGCTCAGCCCCACGCGCGGCTCGACCACGGCGGTGAGCGTCTGCCGCTCCACGTCGACCGTCCACTCGGCCTCCGGCGCGTCCGGGCTGACCAGGGAGACGGAGGTGGCGAGCGGCTCGCCCTCACGCAGATGCTCCCTGCCAAAGAGGTACCAGCTGCCATAGGGGGTGACGGTTATCGTGCAGTCGCGCTCCGCTACGCCGCTGAGCAGAGTCCGGGTCTCGCTGACAGGTTCTCCGGTGACGGCCTCGTCGCCGAGGCTGACGGCATAGTGCGTGGCGTTGTCGCCCGCGGACCACTCCAGGCGGTATTCACCGTCCGAGAGGTAGAGCAAAGACAACGAGGCTCCCTCCGGCATGGAGGAAGCCGCGTTTATGTACGGTAAGGCAAAGAGCAAAAAGGCCGCTATCAGCAGCAGCGGTACGGCTGCAATCACGCATATCAGCGCTATCTTGCTCCTCTTTTTCATTGTGTGCCTCTCCTTTGTTTATTCTACGTAGTTCACGGTCTCCTGGCCGTCGGTGTCGCGGTAGGTGTAGACAGTGAAGCCGTCGTAATAGAGGTTGCCGTCCTCGCCTTCGCCCAGGCAGCTGGGGGCGTAGTCGCTGCTTTCAGGCTCGCCGATGGCCGCGATAAGATCCTCGACGGGGGCGCCCTCAAAGGTCTTGGCAGTCTCCAGCAGGCTGGTGTCGCCGCCGTTCTCGCCATCTTCGGGGGCAGCGGTGCCCTCGACCGCTTCGGTGGGGGAGGTGGTGTCCTCGGGCGCGGTCTCGCTGGGCGCGGCGGTGGGCGCGGGGGTCTCGCTGCTGCCGGCGTCGCCGCAGGCGGCAAGGCCGAGAACGAGCATCGCGGCAAGCATAAGGCTCAGTATCTTCTTCATTTTGTGGTCCCTTTCTGATTATATATTGACGCTCATGTCGCAGTGCGTCAGATTCCCGTCCGAGTACCAGAACAGCGTGTACTCGCCGCCACCCTCGCCGGGCAGGCAGGCCGTGTACCCGTCCGCCGTCAGCAGGCACTCATAGACAGCGCCATTATACGCTATGTAGACGTCAGAATCAACATCTACGTTTCCGGAAATCACGCCCGTGACGCTGTGGGCTCCGTCGAGAGCCGCGTCGGCCTCCAGCGTAGCCTCGCCTTCTATCTCCGACGCGAGGGTCAATTCGCGCTCCGGGGCGGGGAAGACGGCCGGCTGCTCATATAACCAGGAGAGGTTCCTCTCTACAAGCTCTATGACGACGGCCGTGGAGGAAAGTTCCTCCGCCGTTGTAAGATCATAGGCGGCCTGGCGCGAGAACCTGGCGGAGGCAAAGCCCTCCGCCATGAAGGGGTAGAGCAGCTCGCCGAAGCTGTCGCGGAACATCAGCAATCTCCCGACCCCGTCCGAGGTCGTGTCTATGGTTATGCTGTCCGGGCGGATGTTGGCGCCCTGGTCAAAATTTAGCGCGGTGGGCGCGTCGTTCGTCTCCGTGTCCGTGCCGGCGGGATAGAGCATGTCAAAGAGGTCGCCGGTGTGCTGCACGGTCTCGTACTCATATCCGTCGGCATAGCTGCTCCCGACGCCGAGCGCGGCGTTCAGCGCGTCGGCGGCCAGCGCCGCGCCGCGGCTGTTCCAGTGCGAGTCGTGCTCGAAGTAGTACACCTCGTCCTGAGCGCTGAACAGCTCAAACAGGTTTACATAATTAACGCCCAACTCCTCCATCGCCGCCGCCAGACGCTCTGCGCTCGAGGGCTCGCCGGACTGCGGATAGCCGGGGAGGTGTTCGGGGTAGAGCGTGCTCTTGTCCGGGGCTATCGTGAACACAAAGTCCGCGCCCAGGCTCTCGACGTACTCCTGCATGAGGGCGAGGTTGTTCGCGGCGGCGTATACCCCGCGCTCGCCGAGCGTATAGACGCCCGCCCAGCCCTCGATCTCGGGCGCGTAGTAGAGCCAGCCGTCGCGGCCGAGTACGACGTCGTCCTCGGCGCTGTGCCCCAGGGGCGCGAGCAGCTTTGCCCAGCCGGTTATCAGCTCCTGCCTGAGATAAAAGCCGTCGTTGACGTAGTCCGCCAGCTCGCCGAGGTAGTCGGTGTTCAGCGAGCCGTCGCGCTCCGTCAGGTCGGGCATGGCCGCGCCGACCTCGTTTGCCCCGGCCTCGGCGGGGCCGTTTATGAGCAGGCCGACGCCGGGTATCAGGCAGAGCGCGAGTATCAAGGCTATGAATATCAGATAGAACCGCTTCATCGGTATTACGCTCCGTAGTAGTAGTTCCAGCCGGCGGCGTACCAGTAGGACATGGCGAACATGTCCTTGCTGTAGTCGCCGTCGCGCCGGTAGGCCATTTCGGTCTCGGTGTCGTAGGTCAAGAGCGCGCCGTTCTCGTCATAGATGGTGACCCAGCCGTGCGGCTCGTAGTCCCAGCCCATGGTCCCGGAGACGGCGGTGGCGTCGTAGCCCAGCCCGCGGGCGAGCGCCCAGAAGGCCGCCGCGTAGTTGTAGCAGTTGCCGCGCCCGGTGGAGAACATGGTCGTGGCCTCCTCGACCTCCCAGCCTGTCTCTCCGACGGCGTAGTAGTTGCGGCGCAGGTACTCAAAGCTGTCGCGCACGTAGTTGAAGGCCGCGCGGAGCATCTCCTCGCGCGTCTCGTTCTCCTCGCAGATGGGGGCGAGAACCTCCGCCGCCAGCGCGTCCAGCTCCTCGCTGCCGCTGGTGTAGCGGCCGTCGGAGCCGAGGTAGATGCCGCCTATCTCAGTGTCCTGAGCAAAGCGTCCGTCCTCGTCCACGTAGTAGAGATAGCCGCCCAGGTTGACGAAGCCCGGCTCGAAGTCGTAGCTCGCGCAGCGGCCGTCTTCGTCGTAGTAGAGGCCGTCCACCTCGGCGTCTGTGACGAACAGGCCGTTTTCGTCCACGAGGTAGAGGTAGCCGTCTATATACACGTTCCCCGGCTCGTAGGACACGGCGCCCGCCGGGTCGGCGCAGGCGGCGAGGGCTGCGGCGCCGGGGGCGTCGGCAGCCAGGTCTGGCGCGGGCGCGCGCTCCGGCGCTGCGGGCTGTATGCCCGCGAGCGAGAGGATAAGCTCCGCCGCGGCCGCGCGCGTGAGCGGCTCGGTGCCGTCGAGCGCGGCGAGCGTGCCGGGGGAGAACAGCCCTTCAAGCGCCGCAGCGAGGTCGGTCTCCGTGACCTCGCCGAGCGAGGCGAGGCTATCCGCCTCCACCGCGCCTTCAAAGAGCGCGGACACGCCGGCTGCAAGCTCCGCACCGGAGACCGGCTGGTTCGGCAGCAGGCGTCCCAGCTCGTCGTATTCGAGCCACGGCGTCATGCTCGCCGTGAGCGCGGGGGCGATGAGCGCGGTGTAGCTCGCGTCGCCCTCGACCGGCTGCGTCAGGTCGGCCTCGTTGCCGTCTGCGTCCAGCCAGCAGACAAAGCGGTAGCCTGCGGGAGCGGCCTCAAACTGCGACACGTCGGCCACCTGTCCGCGCTGGACGTCGAGCTCCGTGACCTCCCCGTTGGCGGTGATGGTCAGCACGGCGCCGGAGAACAGTCCCAGCCGCGCGCCTATGGTGAGAGCCAGGCAGCAGAGCACCAGGACCAGCACAATGCCGCGCAGTACAGTTCCTTTCTTTTGCACGTCCAAGCCCTCCTAGAACTGGAAGTAGATAAACGGGGCAAACCCGCCGCTGGCGAGCGCCGAGGCGCAGACCACAAGCAGGACTGCGCAGAGCGCGTAGCTCGCGACCTCGGCTCCGGCGCCTATCCGTCCGCCGGAGCGCGCGAGGCGCGACTTGAGCGCATCGAGCACCGGCAGCGAGAGCAGCGCCGAGAGCGCCAGCACGAGCACGGTGTATGCGTCCACCGTTCTGGCCAGGAGCAAGTCCCCGGCGAGGCTGAAATCCCAGCCGGTGAACATCGCGCCCAGCACGGCGAAGCCCTCGCTCACGCTCGATGCGCGGAACATGACAAAGCCCAGGCACACGGCCAGGAGCGTATATACGCGCGAGAGCACGCGCCCGGCGGCTGTCCTGCGCCAGCGCTCCACGTCCAGCACCTTCAGGCTCTCAAGCGCGGAGAGCAGCGCGTGCCACGCGCCCCAGAGCACGAAGGTCATGTTGGCTCCGTGCCAGAGCCCGCACAGCACGAATACGACCGCCTTGTTCGCCGCGGTGCGCCACCTGCCGCGCCGCGAGCCGCCCAGCGGTATGTACAGGTAGTCCCTGAACCACAGCGAGAGCGAGATGTGCCAGCGCCGCCAGAAGTCCGTTATGCTCGTGGCGGCAAAGGGGTGGTTGAAGTTCTCCGGGCAGGTGAAGCCCAGCGTCGAGCCGAGGCCGACGGCCATGTCGGAGTAGCCGGAGAAGTCAAAGTAGAGCTGCAGTGAGTAGGCGACGGCTCCCAGCCAGGCCATGCGCGCGTCCAGCGCCGCGCCCGCGCCGAAGGCGGCGTCGGCGACCACGGCGCAGCCGCCGGAGAGCAGCAGCTTTTTGGCCAGGCCGAGGATGAAGCGCCGCAGTCCGCTGGCCGTGCGCTCCGCCGAGCGCTCGCGCGCGGCGAGCTGGGCGTCAAAGTTTGCAAAGCGGGAGAGCGGGCCGCTCATGACCTCGGGGAAGAAGGAGATGTAGAACAGCACCCGGAAGAAGCTGCGCGAGGCGGTCTCGGGGCGCTTGTATGCGTCCGCGACGTAGCTTATGCCCTTGAAGGTGAAGAAACTCACGCCAGCCGGGGCGATTATATCCGGCAGGGAGACCTCCAGGCCGAGCAGCGAGAGCCCCTCGCCGAAGAATCCGAGGTACTTGCACACGCCCAGCAGCGCCAGGTTCAGCACCGCGGCGAGCACGACCGCGTATTTCCTGCCGCGCATGGCCAACAGTCCCAGCGCCCAGTTCACAAGCGCCGAGGCTATCAGCAGCGCCAGCGCCCAAAGCTCGCCGAAGGCGTAGAAAATCAGCCCGGCGATGCAGAGAAATACGTTCTTGGCCTTGACCGGCCTTATGACCGCCTCCAGTATCAGCAGCAGAGGCAGGAAGAAAAACAGAAATATCGCGCTGTCAGTGCTCATCTAAACTGTTCTCCGTAAATGTAATTCCAGCTTGTGGTGTCCTCCGGCTCCATGGCGTACAGGTCGACGTCATAGCGCCCGCGGTTGTAGTGGTATGCCATCTCCAGCTCCACGTCGTAGACTATCCGGGTCCCGTCCCCGTCGTACATTATCACCCAGCCGTGGGGCGAGCGCTCCCAGCCGACAGTGCCTGCCACGGCGGTGGCGTCATAGCCCAGGCCGCGGGCGAGCGACCAGAACGCAGCGGCGTAGCAGTAACAGTTGCCGCGGCCGGTGCTGAACATGGTCAGCGCCTCGTCTATCTGCCAGCCGTCGTCGCCGACAGCGTAGTAGTTGCGGCGGAGGTAGGTGAAGTTGTCGCGCACGTAGAGATAGGCCGCGCGGAGCATCTCCTCGCGGGTCTCGTACTCAGCGCAGATGGGCGCGAGCGTCTCCGCCACGTAGGCGTCCAGCTCCTCGTTCCCGGAGGTGCAGCGCCCGTCGGCGCCGTAGTAGAGGCCGTCGACCTCCTCGTCCATGCAGAACAGCCCCTCGTCGTTCACGCGGTAGAGGTACCCGTCCAGGTTGACCAGCCCCTCACCGTAGTATACAGCGCCGGAGGCGTCAAGGCAAGCCGTCATAGCTTCTGCGCCGTCGCTCAGCGGGTCGAGATCCGGGGCGATAACGGCGTACACTGCATCATAGCCCCAGGCGTCGCCATACAATGTATCCATATACAGCGGATAGATGATGCCGGCCGCCTCTATCCTGCTGAGCGGCTCGTTCTCCGTCAGGCCGGAGAGCGCTTCGGGCGGGAACAATCCGTCCAGCACAAGAGCCAGCGCCACCTCGCTCACGGTGTCGAGGCGCGCTATCACGTCCGTGCGGACAGCGCCGCCGAACATGGAGTCCACGGCGGCTGCTATTTCCTCCCCGGTCACGTGTTCGCCGGGGTGGGCGAGGCCGTGCTCGTCCAGCTCCAGCCACGGCTCCAGCTGGCCGTTAAGCTCGGGCGCGAGCACCGCCGTGTATTCGGCGTCGGCCTCCACCGGCTGCGACAGGTCGGCCGTGCCGCCGTCAGAGTCCAGCCAATAGGCCACCCGCAGCCCCTCGCCGGCCGTGACCGCTGAGAGATCCGCCGTCTCGCCGGGCTGAGCGTAGACCTCAGTGACCGAGTCGCCCACCGTCAGAGTGAGCGTCAGGCGCGTAAAAAACCCCTGGAGCGATGCTTCGCCGGCCGCCGAACACGCGGCCACCACGGCGAGCGCAACGCCCAGGAGCGCTATCTCTAATTTCCTCACCACCGCAATTCCCCCCCACTTGCCGGAATTTACTCATTTATAATAAAACACGCGCGTGCCTATTTCAAGCATATTCGACATTTTTCGTCAGCATAACCACGCGGCGGGAGGAAACACTCGCCGGACGTATCTCATATGTCCAAGCCGGGGAGAAGGCGCGGACTCAGCCGAGCGCCACGTCGAGTATCATCATGAGCACAAAGCCCGCAGCGGCGCCTATGGTGCCGATGTTCGAGTGCTCGCCGCTCTGCGCTTCGGGGATGAGCTCCTCGACCACGACGTAGATCATGGCTCCGGCGGCAAAGGCGAGTATGTAGGGCAGGGCGGGGGTGACAAGCCCCGTGAGCAGAATGGTCAGCAGCGCGCCTATCGGCTCGACCACGCCGGAGGCAAAGCCCGTCAGGAAGGCCTTACCACGCGAAGTCCCGTTGCCGGCCAGGGGCATGGAAATCACCGCGCCCTCGGGCAGGTTTTGCAGCGCTATGCCTATGCTCAGCGCGAACGCGCCGGCGAGCGAGAGCGGCAGATCGCCCTGAGAAGCGCCGGCGAACACCACGCCGACGGCCATGCCCTCGGGCAGGTTGTGCAGCGTGACGGCCAGCACGAGCATCGTGTTCTTGCCGAGCTTTGCCGGGCAGCCCTCGGGCTTGTCGCAGTCCAGATGCTGATGGGGCACGAGCGTGTCCAGCAGCAGCAGAAAGCCGATGCCCAGCAGGAAGCCTATCGCCGCCGGCACCCACGGCGTCACGCCCTGGGTCTCGGCCATGCTGATGGACGGCATCAGCAGAGACCACACGCTGGCCGCTATCATGACTCCGGACGCGAAGCCAAGCAGCAGCTTTTGCAGCCAGGGACGCAGTTCGCCGCGCAGCAGGAAGACGCAGGCCGAGCCGAGCGTAGTGCCCGCGAGCGGGATCAGTATGCCGATAAGAGCATTGAGCGTCATATTATCACCTCTGAGCCGATTTTACCACAGGATCATGCACAAAACCAGGGGGGAAGAACAAATTAGTAGCGCGTGTTGAATTTCCACAAATGACAGTAAGTGAGCAAATTCTACAATTTTTTCTGCCGCCCTGGCTTCAAAAATTTACGGGTATTTTTAGCAATGAGTTTAACTTGATTTGCGAACTGTGTTATACTATGTCAGTGGAAATAACGTACGCGCGGGTTTTCCGGCCGCGCGAGGAGGAGTGGGTTTATGCCTGAAACCGTAGTATTCTCCGACGCCTATGTCTGGACATTTCTGGGTCAATTGGGAATTTTGTTTATCGCCATATTGGTCGGCAATGTCCTGCGCACAAAGGTGCCGTTCCTGAAAAAGCTCTACATACCCGCCGCGATAATAGGCGGATTCCTGGTGCTCATACTCAAGCAGATACCGGCGCTCACGCCGCTGGTGGACAACGCCACCATGGAGATCATCACCTACCACTGCCTCGGCCTGGGCTTTGCCGCGATGGCGCTCAAGACCGCGAAGGAGGAGAAGAAGGTCTCCACCGTCAAGGTGGTCGAGTCCGGCGCCATCATGGCCGGCGGCTATCTCATCCAGGCGCTTGTCGGCCTGGTCATCTCGATAGCCTTCTTCTTCCTCAACGGCTCGTTCTACGCCGCGGGACTCATTTTGCCCATGGGCTTCGGCCAGAGCACCGGCAGCGCGCTGAGCTGGGGCAGCAACTTTGAGGCGAACTACGGCTTCACCGGCGGCAGCAACTTCGGCCTGGCCGTCGCTGCGATAGGCTTCATCGTCGGCAGCGTATTCGGCGTGATATACCTGAACATAGCCACGCGCAAGGGTCTGGTGAAGCCCCGCCGCGCGCTGGCCGCGGAGAAAGACCGCGTGATAATCGAAGACCCCGACGAGATACCCAACAGCGAGAGCATCGACAAGCTGACCGTCCAGCTCTGCCTGGTCGCTCTGGCCTACGCGGGCGCTTACGGCATCATGCTGCTGCTGGCGGCGGTGCCGATACAGGCCGTCGGAGACCTGGCCTGGGGTCTCAACTTCCTCTGGGCGCTGGTGGCGGCCTTCGTGATAAAGACCGTCATGTCCGCCCTCAAAAAGAAAAACGTCATCCGCCGCTATTACACCAACAATCACCTCATGGATCGCATAAGCGGCACGATGTTCGACGCGATGATAGCCGCCGGCATCATGGCCATAGACATCGAGGACGTGCTTGCCAACATCTGGCTGCTGGTGGTCACCTGCGCCGTGGGCACGCTTATCACGGTGTTCTACGTGCACAAGGCCACCAAGCACGCCTACAAGGGCTACGAGGTGGAGAGCTTCCTCACCAACTTCGGCACGCTGACCGGCACGCTCAGCACCGGCATGGTGCTGCTGCGCGAGATCGACCCAGACTTTGTCACCCCGGCCAGCAGCAACATAGTGCTGCAGAACATCCCGTCCATCGCGTTCCTGGCTCCGCTGCTGCTGACGCTGGGCTTCGCGGCCAGCAGCCTGACCAACACCTTCATTATGTTCGGCGTGTACCTGGTGCTGTTCACAGCGTACAACGTCTTCCTTTTCCGCCGGAAGATATTTAAAAAGCGCTATGCCGGCAAGCCCGAGGAGGAGTGGACAGAGTGAGCGCGGCGGAGAAGAAGCCTAAGGCTCATTCGGACGCGTTCTACAGGCGCATCTACACGCTGTTCAGACCCATATTCAAGGTAGTGTGCTACTGCGCCTACGGCGTATGGGTGAAGCACCCGGTGAAGTACTCCGAGCCGGTGCTTATCCTCGCCAACCACACCTCGGACCTGGACTTCCTGGTGGTGGCCGAGCACATAAAGAACCACATGTACTTCGTCTCCAGCGAGCACGTGACGGCGATGGGTCTGTTCGGCTGGGGCTTCCGCCACTGGTTCAACCCCATCACGGTCACCAAAGGCTCCAGCAAGGCGGGCGGAGTGGTTGACATAATGCGCCGCATCCGCCGCGGGAACTGCGTGCTGCTGTTCTGCGAGGGCAGGATAAGCCACAACGGCAAGAGCACGTACATCACCCCGGCCACGGCCAAGCTGGCGAAGAAGCTCGGCTGCAAGGTGGTGACCTTCCGCAGCAAGGGCGGATATTTCATCGAGCCGAGGTGGCAGAACTACCTCAACAGCGGCAAGCTGTTCGAGCACGGCATCGTGCACGAGTATTCGCCGGAGGAGCTCGCGGACATGTCCGCGGAGGAAGTCCTCGCGCACATACGCGAGGACTTGTATGTGGACGCCTACGCCGAGCAGGAGAAGTACATGCGCCCGTTCAAGTTCCGCCACGGCGTGCGGGACATTATAAGGTATTACGACACCTGCCCGCGCTGCGGCGGCATAGACACGCTGACGGCGGACGAGCAGCGCGTGAAGTGCTCCTGCGGCTGGGAGCTGACCATGGACGAGTACGGCTTCTTCCACGAGCCGGAGGGCAAGATTCGCACGGCGGCGGACTGGGAGCAGCTGCAATTGGCCAACTACCGCGAGCGGTTCGAGCGCGGCGAGGTCATAACCGAGCCGGGCGTGACGCTCAGCGAGGTGGGGGAGGGCTTTGCCCTCACGGAGCTGGCGCAGGGCACGCTGGCCGCGGACGCGGCCGCGCTGAGCATAGGCGGCATGCGCTTCCCCCTGCACGAGCTGACGCTGCCCGAGATACTCAGCGGCGGGCGCAAGCTGGAATTCACCTGCGGCAAGCGCGACTTCATGCTGCAAAAGGAGGGCGCGTGCCTGAACAAATTTGTCGAGCTGTACAAATGGGCTACGGGCTCGGCGGAATAATAGCAAAAAGCGCGGCAGAAATTTCTGCCGCGCTTTTTTTTGTGCGGGAACATTATTCGGACATATACGTCACTATGAAGATGAGGTCAAATTTTAACTCCACAAAAAGTTGACGAAAGTCTTTGCCATGCGTTGACAGTGCCAACCGCTTGTGATAGTATGGCCTTGTAAACCCAAAACGGCATTAATGCCGTTTTACTTCATCAGAGATGAAGTAAAGACCCTATGGAGAACATATTTAGAAAAGGAGAATCGGTATGAAAAAGCGCATTTTAACAGTGCTGCTTGCTGTGTGCCTGGTCTTTGCGCTGGGTACGGTGACCGCGCTGGCTGCGGATGAGGGTTTCCCGGCCGCAGGAGAGGATGGAGTTATAACACTTAATAAAGATATCATTGTCTCAGGTATTGAAACACTCAATCTTTCTCAGAATAGTCTCGTGACAAAGGGACATTCAATAACTGTTACCGGCACCCTGACTGTTACCGGTACTGGTAGTGTAACTAATGATGTTGCGCCTACCAATGATGATGGCAAAACCGATGTCAAAGGTATTTTCATTGTTGACGACGGCGGTACGCTGAACATTCAGAGCGGAACTTTTGAGACTGCGGGTGCCGAAGTTATCCGCGTCAATAAAGGCACTGCTAATGTTAGCGGCGGTACTTTCAAGTGCACTGCTGCTGATGTCAGTTTGTTTAATGAACGTGTCATGTTCATGGTCATCGGTTCTGAATCAAAGTTAAACTTCACGGCTGGCACCATTGATGCGGACTCTCTTGAGAGCAACAAGCAGCATGGCCTGTATGGGGTGTATCCCGCTAATGGAGCTACTGTAGTTCTAGGAAGCGCAGGCGGCGGCAATGAACCAGAAATATATACTGATTTCTCAGCAATTGCGTTGAATAATACTACTTCTGATCCTGCAACTACGGTAACTATAAACAGTGGATATTATAAATCCGGCCTGAATGGCGGCAGCGCCTTGAAAGAGAACTGCGTAATATATCTACCTGGTGAATGCAACTTCGTCATTAACGGAGGAACATTTGTAACAGCCGATACAAATGCGAACGTAATATCTATACCATATCCTGGATTTAATGTAGACCTCAGTATAAACGGCGGAACTTTTAACGCTTCCACGGGCAATGCGGTCATCAAGACTTGGGGTGTAGGACTTCCTGCCGCTGATAGTAATGAGCCTAACATCATAAGCATAGCGGACGGTGAGTTTATTTCTGGTAATACTTTTGCCGACTTTGATAGTAAAGAAGTACACGATGATTTCATTACCGGAGGAACCTTTAGTAACGTAAATGATACAAATTTCGACAGCTATCTTGCTCCGGGCCTTGAAATCGACGAGGACGGCGACGTTGTAGTTGGCGATGACGCTGTTGCACAGGTTGGCGACACTGTCTACACCGACCTCCAGGAAGCTATCAACGCGGCTCAGAACGGTCCCGACAAGACTGTCGAAATCCTCAAGGATTTCGATGTGGATCTCACCAACGGCACCAACAAGAATGGTATATACACCATCACTGGAAATATCACCATTGATGGTAACAATCGCACTATAAAAGCAACCGGCACTCCCACTAGTGACGTTCACGTCTTTGTTGTAAGCGGTTCTGCTAATGCAAAGATTATTGATCTGAACATCAACGGTAACGGTATTGCTCATTACGGTATCCAGGCTTCCGGCTCTAGCGCCAAGCTCGAACTTGATGATGTAGAGGCCTATGCTTGCGAAGCATACGGTGTTTTCTCTAATAACGGAGCTACCGTAAATGCCGCGAATCTACGCACTCATGGTAATGAATGGGGCGGTGTCAACGTTGACCACGGCTCCACTTTCACGATGAAGAGCGGCTATCTTGCCGACAGATTCTCCGTTGTCGTTGATGGTGGGACGACCACTAAAAACAATGTAGTCAATCTCACTGGCGGCACTTATAACAATATCCAGATTAAGACTGAACAGAGCGACGTAAACATCAGTGGCGGTACTTACAACGACATAGTCGGCGGTAACGCAACTGACACGAACAGGTACATACTCAATGGAACCGAAGCCGATGTAACCGGCGGCACCTTCGAGGAGAACGTAAATCGTTTCGCTCGTGTTGATTACGTTGTCGTTGGTTCCGACTACAGCTACTTTGGCACTTTGAATAATGCTCTCGCTGCGGCTGGCGTAGGCGACAGCATTGATTATCTTGGGAATAGCAGTTTCTACACTGTTGAGTTCGTATACGAGAAAGGCGTCAGTGACACCTACGAAGTACCCAGGAATAATTACATCGAGCTTCCCGGCGGCAAGTACGACGGCAAGGTTATCACCGGCTGGACTCGTGGCAGCGTTACCTACGATGTCGGCGATGATGTCAGAGTTGACCGCAACATGACCTTCTACGTCGTTCTCAAGGACGGCGAGTTTGACATCACCATCGACAGCAAGATCGAGCACGGCGACATCAGCACCAACGTCAACTCCGCCGACAAGGGCGACACCGTCTACATCTACGTCGACCCCGACACCGGCTATGTCCTCGACGACATCGACGTCTACTACGGCCTCAACTACCGTTACAGCGTCAAGGTGAGCTATGTCCGCAACAACACCTACAGGTTCGAGATGCCCAACGCCGACGTCTACATCACCGCGACCTTCAAGGCCAACGGTATGCCTTTCGTCGACGTGCACCGCACTCAGTGGTTCTACGACAGCATCTACTACGTCTGGAGCAATGACATGATGGAGGGCGACAGCGCCACCACCTTCAATCCTGACGGCACCATGACCCGCGCCATGTTCTGGGCTGTCCTCGGCCGCATGGACGGACAGACCATAACCGGCACCAACTGGGTCGAGCAGGCTCGCAACTGGGCGATGCGTGAGGGCGTGTCCGACGGCACCAACCCCAACGACTACGTCACCCGTGAGCAGATGGTCACCATGCTCTGGCGTTACGCCGGCGAGAAGAACGGCTCCGCGAACCTGAACCGCTACACCGATTCGGGCAGCGTCTCCGGCTACGCCGTTGAGGCCATGCGCTGGGCGATAGGCAACGGCGTCATCCAGGGCGTCACCTCCACCACCCTCGCCCCCAAGGCCAACGCCACCCGCGCCGAATGCGCCACCATCTTCATGCGCTTCGACAAAATGTAATGCGATACCCCCCAGACCCGCGCCATAAGGCGCGGGTCTTTTTATTTCCCCTGGCATTCTCCTGCAATATGAGCTATAATGCGCAGTGATAGGGGTGAGTGTATGGAAAATGAGGTCAGGCGCGCGTTGGCGGGGAGGCTGAGCGCGGAGTTCGGGCTGGAGAGCGAGGCGTTTATCAGTGTGCCGGGGCGGACGGAGCTTATCGGCAACCACACCGACCACCAGCGCGGCTGCGTCGTGGCCGCGGCTGTCACGCTCTCGCTGGACGCCGCCGCGGCGCGTACCGGCGACGGGCGGATACACGTGCTGTCCGAGGGGATGGAGCCGGTGGACGTGGCGCTCGACAGCCTGGACGCGAGGCCGTCGGAGCGCGGCAGCTCCGCCGCGCTGGTTCGCGGCGTGGCCGCCGGATTCGCCGAGCGCGGGTTTTTGCCCGGGAAAACCGGCCTGGCGCTGGCCGTCTCGGCGGGCGTTCCGGTCGGCTCAGGGCTGAGCAGCAGCGCCTGCTTTGAGGTGCTTGTTGCCGCGGCCATGGACGCGCTGCTGTTCGGCTCCGGCATGTCCGCCGCCGAGCTGGCGCGGATAGCGCAGTTCGCGGAGAACGAATACTTCGGCAAGCCCTGTGGGCTGATGGACCAGCTTGCCTGTGCGTCGGGCGGCATATCCGCGATAGACTTCGCCGATACGCGCTCGCCCCGGCTGGAGCATTTGACGCTGGATCTGGACGCCTTCGGCTACACGCTCTGCCTGGTAGACTCCGGCGCGGGGCACGAGAATCTGACGGCGGAGTACGCCGCCATTGCCGCCGAGATGCGCGCCGTCGCCGGTCACTTCGGCCGCGAAGTCCTGCGCGACGTGCCGGAGCGCGACCTGTTTGCTGAGCTTGGCGCCATACGCGCGGAGCACGGCGACCGCGCGGCGCTGCGAGCGATGCACTTCGCGGCGGAAAACCGGCGCGCACAGGAGGCTGCGGACGCGATACGCGGGCGCGACATTGCGCGGCTGCTGGAGCTGATACGCGAGTCCGGACGCTCGTCCGGCATGTATTTGCAGAACCTGAGCGTGGCGGGGGAGACGCGCGCCCAGCCGCTGCTCGTCGCGCAGGCCGTGTGCGAGCACGCCCTCGCGGGGCGCGGAGCAGTGCGCGTGCACGGCGGGGGCTTCGCCGGGTCGCTGCTGGCGCTTGTCCCGGGCGGGGAGCTTGAGCGCTTCCGCCAGACGGTGGACGCCGCCCTCGGCGGCGGAGCGGTCAGGCCGCTGCACCTGCGTGAGCGCGGAATCGCGATTGAAACGTGAGCGTTACGGGCTTACAAAACCGCAGGCTCGGAGAGACAGTCTCCGGGGCTGCGGTTTTTGCTCCACATCGTGGAAATTGAACTTTTTTCATGTTTCTGCTGCGTAACTCGCTGAGCAGCGGTATGATAATTACGTGTTTATCCACAATTGCAGCCGAAAAGGGCTAGCCCTTTTCCGTATGGAGAAACTCCATACGGATAGGTTTTGTCGCGGATAAAAATATTCCCGGCGTCTGCTGCGCGGCGCAAGCCGGCCGGAGCCGGGCTTAAATAATTGTAAGCAGTTTTCGCCGGTCAGTCCCCGGCTCCCGGCAGCAGTCCCAAGGAGGAACATATGAAAAAGAAGTTGGGTTGGATATTGTCTCTCACACTGTGCTTTGCCCTGATGATAGTAGCAACTCTTGTTACGGCGAGTGCTGATGATAATGTGAGTTACATAGACGAAAACGGCGATGAGCAGACCTGCGCCAGCGCCACGGTGGTAACGGAGAGCGACACCAGCTGGGGCGCGAGTGACAGTCAAGAGCACTGGTATGTGGTGAACAGTAACGTGACTATCAACACGCGCGTCACCGTCACCGGCAACGTGCATCTAATTCTCAAGGATGGGTACAGTCTTACCGTCAACGGTGGCATCGGCGTCAGCGATAATGACGGCAATCAGGGTAACGGCAGCACAAACTCCTTGACCATCTATGCCCAGAGCACAGGCAATGAAATGGGTAGCCTGACTGTGCAGAATGTGGGTAGTAATAACGCTGGAATCGGCAGCGGAGATGGAACAATGAACTGGAACGGTAGTGATTGCGGCACCATCACCATCAACGGCGGCAATATTAATGTTACAAGTACTTATGATGCCGCTGGAATTGGCGGTGGATTTCATGGAAACGGCGGTACAATCACTGTTAATAACGGCATTATCAACGTGACAAGTAATGGCTCGGGTGGAGCAGGCATTGGTGGAGGCGCTTATGGGAACTGTGGAGCTGTTACTATTACCGGTGGATGTGTTGTAGCTGTTTCGAAAACGAAAGGTGCTGCGATTGGCGGAGGTTATGATGCGACGGGAAATGGCAGCATTGTTATCAGCGGTGGAATCGTTCGGGCAAGCAGTGGGAACAGTGGTATTGGAATAAGCTACTGGAATAAAGCGAATATTACATTTTCTACTGGGGAGACAGGCAATGCTGTTATTATCGCCAGCAGTATCAGCGACAACGATAATACCACCAGCTGGAGCGGCGTCATCTTCCAAGGCACCACCGGCCAGGTGTACGGCACCAGCGTCACCCCCACCGAGAATTTTGAAATCCCCGAAGGCTATACCCTCACCTTCGGCAACGGCAAGACGCTGACGATTGACAATGACATCACCCTCACTAACAACGGCACCATTACCGTGGAGAGCGGCGGCACCCTCACCAACAACGGTACCATCGTCAACAACGGCACTATCAACGGAACCGTCAGCGGCAGCGGCAAAGTTGTCGTGGATACCTACTACCTAAATACTGATAATGAAACGACAAACCAACAGGCAATTCCCGTGACCACCGGCAGCACCACATGGGGCGCAAACGATACCAACGAGCACTGGTACGTTGTGCAAGGCGACGTGACCATCGGCCAGCGTGTCACCGTCAACGGCAACGTGCATCTCATCCTCGCGGATGAGTGCAACCTCACCGTCAATGGCGGCATCAACGTCACCGGCGCCAACAGCCTGACCATCTATGGACAGTCCGTCGGGGAGAATATGGGTGCTTTGACCGCAAAGGGAAGCGATATGAAAGCAGGCATCGGCGGCAACCAAAATCAATCAGGCGGCACCATCACCATCAACGGCGGCACGGTGAAGGCCACCGGAGGCGGCGGTGGCGCAGGCATCGGCGGCGGCGTCTTCGGCGCTGACGGCACAATTACCATCAGCGGCGGTACGGTGACGGCCACCGGCGGCATCGACGGTGGTGCAGGTATTGGCGTCGGCGGCGGCTACAGCGGCACCGGCGGCACAATTACCATCAGCGGCGGTACGGTGACGGCCACCGGCGGCATCGACGGTGGTGCAGGTATTGGCGTCGGCGGCGGCTACAGCGGCACCGGCGGCACCATCACCATCAGCGGCGGCACGGTGACGGCCACCGGCAAATACGGTGGTGCAGGTATTGGCGGCGCCAGCGGCACCATCACCATCAGCGGCGGCACGGTGACGGCCACCGGCAGATTCGGTGGTGCAGGTATTGGCGGCAACAATAGCACCTTCTCCACGGGCGAGAATGGCCGCGCGGTGATTTTCGCCAGCCGCATCAGCGACGACGATGATACAAACGGATGGGATGGCGTAATCTTCCAAGGCTCTACCGGCCAGGTCTACGGTACCACCGTCACCCCCACCGAGGACTTTACCATTCCCACGGGATATACCCTCACGATCCCAGCGGGAGCTACTTTGAATGTCAACAGTGTTTCAGTCACCAACAGCGGCACCATCATCTGCAACGGCACAATCAACGGCACCATCGGCGGCGACGTGCGCTATCCCAGCGGGGTGACGGTTACGTTCGGCGGCGAAGGTGTGGATAATAACACTGCACCTTACGGCTCCGCCATCAACATCACGGCCACCATGACCAAACAAACCGCTACAAACGCCTTGACAGCAGTTGAAGGAACGGTGGATTTCTGGCTGGGTGACGTGGATACCGGCACAAAGCTGGGGACTTCCGAGGTCAAAAGCGGCAGCGACGGCACCTACACCGCCACGCTGACAGTTACACTGAATGATGCAACGAAATGGATACCCAGTAATAGTCCTTACACCATCACCGCCGACTTCGGCGGCGTGGCGGGCACTTCCGGTACCGGCCTGTTAAGCAACACCGGCACCGCAATGCTGACCGTCACCAAGGCCAGCCAGACCGCCCCCGCAGCACCCGCTATGTCCATCCGCACGACCACCAGTGTAACGCTGAACGCTGTCGCCGACTCCGGGGAAGGTGGTGTGCAGTACGGTTATGTAAAGGGGAATAGCGGGACGCCGAATAACTGGCAGGACGAAACAACTTTTAGCGGCCTACAGCCCGGCACTGACTACACCTTCTACGCCCGCTACGCCGGGAACGATTACTACGAGCCATCCCCGGCCAGCGAAGGCCTAACGGTCACAACCCTGGGCGCAGAGGGTGGCGATACCCTAGCCGACGGCGAGACCATTACCACGGAGGACGGGACCGGCACTAAAATTACGAACGACGAGGGTAAAATAACCATCACCCCGGGCGATGGCGGCACTACAACAACCATCACACCTGACGACAACGTAACCGTCAACACCGGCGGCGGCACCGTCAACGTCCCCGGCGGCTCCACCGTGACCACCGGCGACGGCCCGAGCATCACCGTCGGCGAGGACGGCGCGACGGTCGGCACTGACGGCGGCGTAACCCTGCCCGAGGGCGGCAGCGCAACGGTTGGCGACACTGAAATCACTGTACCCGGCGGCGGCACGATCAAGCCCAACGGCGACGGCAGCGTCACCATTCCCGGAGGCAGCACCGTGGTCGACAAGGACGGCGACGAGTACACATACCCGCCCGAGGGCGGCACGCTTGACCCGGACGGCACGGTCGTCTACACCGTCACCGTCACCTTCGACAGCCAGGGCGGCAGCGACGTCGCAAGCAGGAACGTCGACGTGAACACCCCCGTCGCCGAGCCTGACGCGCCCACGCGCAGCGGCTACAGCTTCCGCGGCTGGTACACGGCGGCAAGCGGCGGCGAGGAGTGGGATTTCAGCGCGCCCGTCACCGGCGACATGACCCTCTACGCGCGCTGGAGCATGAACAACATCCCCGACACCTACGACATCGAGCTTATCGTCGGCGAGGGCGGGGAGGCCAGGACGAGCCTGGGTAACGCTTCGGCGGGGACTAGCATCACCGTCACAGCCACGCCGGATGCCGGTTATGAGCTCGACTACATCACCGTGGACGGTGAGCGCATCGACGGCACGACCTTCAAGATGCCGGCTCACGACGTGACCGTCCGCGTGTACTTCACTGACGGCTCCGCGCTGCCCTTCACCGACGTGAACAGCGGCGCGTGGTTCTACGACTATGTGGCCTATGTGTACGCAAACGGCCTGATGGACGGCACGTCCGACACGGCGTTTGAGCCCAACGCGAACATGACCCGCGCGATGGTGTGGGCGATACTCGCCCGCATCGACGGCGAGACCGTCACCGGCGCAAACTGGGTCGAGACCGCGCGCGAGTGGGCGATGGCTAACGGCGTGTCCGACGGCACGGACGCCGACGGCTACGTCACGCGAGAACAGCTCGCCACCATGCTCTGGCGCTACGCGGGCGAGCCGGACAGCGACTACCCGCTGAGCGCGTTCACCGACGCCGCAAACGTCAGCGACTACGCCGCCACGGCGATGGCCTGGGCGGTCGAGCACGGGATTATTTCCGGCGTGACCGACTCCACCCTCGCCCCTCAGGGCACCGCCACCCGCGCCCAGTGCGCCGCGATGCTCATGCGCTTTGCGGAGCTGTAAGCGGCGGCAACAAAAAATCAAGGAGGCCGGTTTACCGGCCTCCTGTTTACACAAAGGCTCCCCGGATTCTTCCGGGGAGCCTTGACTTTTAACCTATCGCCTCAACAAACCGCATCAGCATGGCCGCGCACTGCGCTCTTGTGGCCTCGCCCTGCGGGACGAGCGTTGCGTCGGTCACGCCGGTGATTACCCCCGCGCCGCAGGCCCACTGCATGGCGGGGATGGCGTATTCGCTCAAATCCGCGAAGTCGGCGTAACTGAGGATATTGGTGTCCTCGCCGATGGACACGTCATAGCCCTTGCCGGACGCGTAGCGCCAGAGCATCGTTGCAAACTGCTCGCGGGTGACATAGCCGTTGGCGTTCTCGCCGTCGGACACGCCCTCGGCCACCGCCCAGTCGCGAGCGGTCTCAATCCAGCCGTCGCCGGTGACTGTCTCGCCGTCAACGCGGGCGAGGATAGCCCACACCATCGCGCGGGTCATCGTGCCGTCGGGGTCAAACAGCGTGTCGCTCACGCCGTCCATGAGGCCGCCCACGTAGACGTAGCCGACCGCGTCGAAGTACCACGCACCGGCGCTCACGTCGGTGAAGGGCAGCGTGGCGCCATCGGTGAAGTACACGCGCACGGTGACGTCGTGGCCGGGCATCTTGAACGTCGTGCCGTCGATGCGCTCGCCGTCCACGGTGACCCGCCGCAGGCGGCAAGGAAAACAAGGAAACCACCATCACGCCAACAAGGAGGAGAAACAATGGCTCAAACTGATCCCGAGGACGGCTTCGACCAGATCATGGTCCAGAGCTGGAACAGCGTCGCCCAGCAGCTGCGCACCCTGCACAACGAGCTGAGCGGCGACCGCGCGCGACGCAGGGAACGCGCCGAACGCGCCGTCCAGAACGAACGCTACGAGCAGACCAGACGGCAGCAGCAATCCATCCGCCTCGAACAATGGGAGATGGACAACAGGGAACGCCTCAACAAGGGGTTCGAGTCCACCCTGAACGCGACCGTGCTTGCCGACGGCGACGGCTGGAGGAAGATGCGCGACTCGTCCCTCTTGCAAGGATGGATGGTCGCCGACCAACTGGAGGGCAACGACCCCGGCTACCGCAGGCAGATCATCGAGGCGAAGGCCCGGCTGAAGGACGAATGGTCGAAACGCCACCCGGAAACGCACATCGACGCCGCAGCCGACCAATTGACCAACCACGTGAACATCACCTACACCGACCAGTCGCCCGCGTTGCAGGCCACCCTGAACGCCTTCAACACGGCCGGCGTGCCCGTGGACCTGCAACGGGTGGAGGACACGCAGGCGTTCCAGGCCGCGCACGGCGACGACGCCACGTTCTTCGTGGACTCGCGGCTCACCGGCCAATGGACGGGCTACGACCACGACAGGATCGTCGAAGCCGTGATGTGCGCGCCGGTCAACGGCGTGGACGACGCCGCCTCCCGAATCAGCTTCCTCAAGGACCAGGGCCTGCCGGAATCCTCGCACGCGGACAACAAGGCCACAGGAGACGAGCCCAGCACCATAAGCGAGGTCGAACGCACCGAGAACGCTGACGCCGCGCCAATCGTCGAAACCCCCACACCCGTGCGGGAGCATACGAAGCCCGCCGCCGATGAACGCAAACCGGCATCCGGACCCGAGCCCGAGACCACGGGAGGCGGCGACCTGACGACCGGGGAGCCCGACGGATACGAGGAACCGCCCCTCGACCTGAACGAACCCGAGGAATGGAACGGGCCCGACCCGTTCGGCGAATACAGCCCCGCCATGGAATCCTCCATGAACCCCACGGACCAGCCGATACCCGACCAGGCCAACGTCTCGACGCCGCAGATCCTGCAACCCGAGACCAACGGCAACGCACGCTGACGCCGATGCCGGCGCACCCCTTGCCATGAGGTTCGTGGGGTGCGCCGGCATCGGATGGCCGTATCATGGTGTCAACGGCTTTCGGAACCGGAAAGGACGAGCATGGCACACGTGACGTTGGATCTGTCGAAATATGATGCCCTGACCGCCTACAAGGGTCTTCCCGACGAGAAGGAGGAGAACCCGGCGCGGTTCTTCCCCGACACCTCGTCGGTCCGCCGTTGCGTGCGCGAACGCATGTCCGTCATGGGTCTCGACGCCGCCGAACTCGCCAGGAGAGCCGGGGTCCCCCTCTCAAGCGCCGAAGAGCTCGTGGAGACCGGTCTGACCTCCATCCGCTACGTGTACAGGATGTTCGACCTGCTGCACATCCGCACCGAAACGCTGCCGTCCGCCTACGCGGGGAGACTGCTGTGAGGGAACTGCACGCCTGGGAGAACGGGCATCATGTGGGCGTGTTCTCGGAAGACGACGAGGAGCGCATATCGTTCGCGTACGACGCGAACGAGGGTCTGCCGATCAGTCTGAGCCTGCCCAGAACCGGCGGATGGAGAGACCAGGCACCGCGTAACTTCCTGGACAATCTATTGCCCGACAATCCGAACGTCCGCCAGGCCATGCGTGAGCACCTGAATGCCTCCTCGGCCGGCGTCTTCGATCTGCTGGACCGGGTTGACGCCACCGGCGGACTGGTGTTCTCCCTCTCCCCGGAACCTCCAATCCCATCGCCGACGCTTCGTCTGATCTCCGATTCCCAGATAGCCAACGAAATCGACCGCATCGAGCGGACCAGGAACTACTGGTGGGACGAGGACAGCCACTGCCGGTTCTCCTTGGGAGGGGCGCAGGGCAAGTTCACACTGTCCCGCGTGGACGGCAAGTGGTATTGGCCGGATATGATGCTGCCCTCCACCCACATCGTCAAACCGAAGCCCCATGACCTTCCCGAGGCGACCAAGGTGGAACTGGCGACGATGCGATTGTCGGAACTGTGCGGCATCGACACACCGGCACGCGGCGAGATCACGGCGCAGCGCAAGACGGCCTATATCGTGGAACGGTTCGACCGTCGCCTGGAGGAAGGCCGAATCGTCCGACTGCGGCAAGAGGACTTCCTGCAAGCGTTGGGATTGCCGACCCGCGACAAATACGATCCGTCGGCCGATGACTGCCTGGATCTCCTGCAACGCATCGATGCGTCGGGTTCCCTGTCCTACCGGTGGCTCGAAAGGCTGGCCTTCAACACGTCGTCCGCCAACAGCGACGCACATGCGAAGAACTATTCCCTGATCCTCGATCCCGCATCGGGGATACGCCTGTCTCCCCAGTATGATGCGGTCGCCACCAGGTATTGGCCCGAGTTCAATTGGGAACTCACCATGCCGTTGAACGAGGATCACGCCTTCGCGGAGCACACCACGCCCCAGGATTGGGAGGATCTGGCGACACGTCACGGTCTCGATGGTTCGAGGGTGGCGGATATGGCCCGGCGTATGGCGGGGAAGGTCCTCGCCGGCATATCCGAATCCTGCGAGGGCCTGGACGCGCGGATGGCCGATCGCCTGAACGCGTGCTGGACGAAGGCGAACGAGTCCATCGAGCCGATCATGCCGGGAGACGAGCCGGCGAACTCTCTCGATCCAGCATCGGCTTTGCCCGATTCGCTCGGTTTTCCTTCCTCGGGCCGTACCATCTGAGCTTTTTCCGGGAAGCGTCCTAACGGCGGGGCCGGTTCTCCTCGTCAGAGGCGACCATGCTCCATAGACCGTATTCCGGCGCGATTCCGTAGCGTTCGCGCAGCATGTCGAACGTGTGCAGGCCCTCGCGCATCGCTGCCCGGTATTCGTCGTCGTCCGCCGCGTTGTTGAGGCTGGCGGCGATGCAGAACGCTTCGGATACGAGGCGTTCCATGTCGTGCGTGGACAGGTTCTCCAGGTGCCGTTCGCGTCCATCATCGAGGAAGGGCGGGCGGTTCTCCATCGCGGCGCGCCATTCCTGCACGGCCAGGGCGCGGCTTCTGGCATCGTCCGCCCAGTCGTCGCGCAGTCGTTTCAATCGCATGTCGTCGCCGAGCTCGAAGGCGTTGAACCGTTCCGTCCACCCGTCCGTGCTGCGCCACGTGATCCTGTAGCCGACCACCTGGCCGGGGTCGGTGAACGAGTCTTTGGCGGTTCCCCTGCGCAGCCTGGGGTCGATGGAGAAGCCTTCCCTGCGCACGCGGCGTATGAACTCGTCCTCGCTGCGCGATGCCTTGGCGCACGCCTCCACGATCCGGCCGACATGCTGGCGCGGCATCGTTGAGGCGGCGACCGCCGTGACGAGCCGGCTTCTCTCGTTGCCGTCCAACGCATCCCATCCCTCGTCGTCGCCGTACTCGTTTCGCGCCTTCCATTCGGCCCATTGACGCCATTGCCCGTACTGCCAGCTGACGCGCGTGCCGGTGTCGGAGCGTGCGAGCTCGACCAGTTCGGGGCGCGTCTTCTCCATCCGCCTGCATGATTTCTGCGCGTTGATCCGGTCGTGGTACGGGTTTATCCACCCGTCGTCGGCGGCGAGCTGCACCATGATGTGCACGTGGTCGTTGCCGTTGGCGGACAGTCCGTGGCGGACCGCGAGCCATGTGACGCCCTGATCGTCGTCGCCGTCGATGATGTTCATGCGCGTCAGATAATCACGGATGACGGCCTCCCATTCCTGGTCGGTCAGTATTCCGTGGCCGGCCTTGATGGCGAGCGAGCAGTGCCACACGCGCTTCCTGCCATGCTCTCGTTCGGGATTGTTCTTGCCTCGCATGTCGGGCGGGAACGGATCGTCCTTGCGTTCCCTGACGCGGTAGCGTCGGTCGAACCTGCGGCCTATCTCCGCATACGACGCCGCCGGCTTGCCATCCATGTCAAACGAGGGAAACATGTCGCCGCTCGCGCACACGAGATGCTGGTCGGTGTGTTCATTGCGCCGTCCCTTGCCGAACAGGTAGCGCACCAGGCCGGCCGGGTCCGAACCCCTGACGATATTCGGTATCATACGATGATTCTCCGCCCGCGCGCCCGGCACGGCGGCGCATGGCGTCTATGAGAGATATGCGTCCTTTGCCGGCACGGCCACTTCGATAGAATTATCGGAAACGGACAAGGAGCTTTGATGGAACCGGTGAGGAACGATACGACGGCGGATAGGCGCACGGCCGTGGAACTGGCGAAGCGGCTGCTGGTCGATTCGATCTGGCGCACCGCCAAGATCGAGGTTGATGGCGTCACCTTCCCCGACACGCAGGAGATCTTCGACGGGCGCGCGCCCGAGGGTATGAGCGTGGACGATATAGTCACGGTGAACAACATCAAGCGCGCGTGGAGGTTCCTGCTCGACAACATCGATTATCCAGTCGATTGGCAGTACATCCGCGAATACAACCGCATCATCGGCGAAGGCCTCGTGCGCGACGCCGGCCGCTTGCGTGAATACGGCGTGAGGATCGGCGGCACGGGATGGGTGCCGGAGATCCCCACCGTCGAATCCCCACAGGAAAGGGTTCGCGGCATCCTGGAGGAGTCAGAAGGGGAGGACACTGCGATGCTGCTGTTCGGCGCGGTCACGCGGGGACAATGGTTTTCGGACGGCAACAAGCGCACCGCGCTGATGGTCGCCAACCACCAGCTCATACACGACGGCATCGGCGTCTTCTCGATCCCTCCCGAAGACAAGGCACAGTTCGTCTCTATGCTCCTGCGCTACTACGAGACGGGCGACTACTCCCGGCTCTCCGATTGGCTCTCACAGAACGCCGTCGGCCATGTGCCCGGCGGGCTGACTTTGGCCCAATCGTCTGGGGCCGCGGAAAAGACGAATGATGCCGCGAACGGGATGGGCATCGTGCCCGGTGTTCCCCTCGACGGCCTCGATGGAGGTTCCGGCTTACTGAGGTGACGGTCGTGGCGTCCGGGGGTGCTCCCGAACTCCATGGGATTATTTACGGTCGGCTTGCGTGATGATGACTTCGAGCCGGCCTATAAGTTTCCGGCGCTGCCGCACCGTGTGCGCGGCCGTTGCCTCGTCGCGTTCGCTGGCGTGCATCTCGCGGTTCACGTTGTGCGTGATCTGGTTCACATTGACGCCGATACGACGAACCATGGCGTCTACGCAGCCGATGATTTCGCGGGGTGTCGGGCCGCGCCCTTCTCATGTGCTATCCTGGGTTTCTCGGGAATCGGAGGAACCGTATGAGTGAGATCAGGATAGCGGATTTGTTCGCCGGCATCGGCGGCATCCGCATGGGAATGGTGCAGGCGCTGGGCGATGCCGCGCACGTGGTGTATTCGTCCGAGTGGAACAAGTACAGCGTGCAGACCTATGAGGCGAACTGGCACGACGAGAATCCCGTGGCCGGCGACATCACCAAGGTCGACGAGCATGACGTTCCCGACATCGACCTGCTGCTCGCGGGATTCCCGTGCCAGCCGTTCTCCATCGCCGGCGTCTCCAAGAAACAGAGCATGGGCCGTCCCACCGGCTTCGAGGACAAGACCCAAGGCACACTGTTCTTCGACGTGGCGAGAATCATCAAGGCGAAGCAGCCGAAGGCGTTCCTCCTGGAGAACGTGAAGAACCTGCTCTCGCACGACCGTGGGCGCACGTTCAAGACGATATATTCCGTGCTGACCGAAGACCTTGGATACCACGTCACCTACAAGCTGATCGACGCGGCGGGCTTCGTCCCCCAGCACAGGGAACGCACGTACATCGTGGGCTTCCGCGAGGAGAACGGGTTCACGTTCGATGACGTGAAGCCCATCGCGCACGGCAACGTCGGCAGCATCCTCCTGCCCGCCTCCCAGGTTCCCGACAAGTATGTTCTGAGCGACAAGCTGTGGACGTACCTCCAGAACTACAAGAAGAAGCACGAGGCCGCAGGCAACGGTTTCGGATATGGCATGGTCGATGCCGCCACCGACCACACGCGCACGTTGAGCGCGCGGTACGGAAAGGACGGCAGCGAGATACTGGTCTCACGCGGCGAGGGAAAGAACCCTCGAAGGCTAACCCCGCGCGAATGCGCGCGACTGATGGGCTACCCGGATTCGTTCAGTATCCCGGTATCAGACACGCAGGCATACCGGCAGTTCGGCAACTCGGTCGCAGTGCCGGTCATCCGAGCCATAGGCGAGGCGATGAAACCCTACCTGTCCGACTGATTCGCCCGAGGCGTTCCCTGTCCGATTGGTCTATGCTCATGGATTATGAGCGATTACGGAAGAATCGGCGACTACATCGGCCCGGTCGCGGCCAAGAAACTGTCGGCCGTCGATATCGACGCCAACAGCAGCAACCAGCACGAGTTCGGCGGCAACGACGCGCTCAGAAGACTGCTCGGCACCGGCGAGGATCGTAGAGCCTCACAAGGGCACGGCATACCCACCGCGCTCATGTACCTGAGCGACGACGACGCACCGGCGGTCGCCGACCTCGAAACCACATGGTACGACGCGCGGCGCAACAACCCGAACCGCAGCGCCGAATGGCGTCTCTACTACAAGGACTGCGAGCCAATCCGCATGGCCCGCCCCGGCGACCTCATGTGCTTCGGTATGCTCAGGGACAATCGCCTGCTGATCATCATCGCACAGCATGACAGCACGGCCGAAGCCCAAGCCAAATGGCTCTTCGGCATCGACGACGAACAGGAGGGCGCGTTCCGCTTCCACGACAATACGGAACGTGAGCTGGACGCCTTCGGCGCGCAGATCTTCGAAGCTCTCGGCATCAACGTCGAAGTGCGGGATGACACGTATCTCCCCGAGATGATCGGCAGATGGGGATACAGGTTCCCCAGCAACGAGGAGTTCGCGGCCTTCTCCCAATCCTCCTTGACGGACGTGGACCCCACGCACGATGACCCTGACGACGTGGTGATCGAATACTACGACCGCAGCTACCTGCTGTTCAAACTCTATGAGCGGGCGGTCATCCAACACGACTACGATGCCGCGCCATTCGTATCGGATGGCGTCATCGACGTTGACTCGTTCACTTCGTTCTACACCTCCGTGCGCAACCGGCGCATGAGCCGCGCAGGCAAGGTCCTCGAAATCCACATCGCCCACATCCTCGACGCGCGCGGCATCGAATACGAGGCGCAGGCCAAGACGGAAAACGGAAAGAAACCCGATTTCCTGTTTCCCTCGCAAGCCGCCTACGAGGATCCGGCGTTCCCCGAGGAACAGCTGCGTATGCTCGCCTCGAAAACCTCCATCAAGGATCGTTTCCGCCAGGTCGCCGACGAAGCCAACCGGATCAGGGACAAACACCTGTTCACCCTGACTCCCGGCGACGTGACCCATCCCAAGCTCGCCCAACTCGATGAACTGCACATCCACCTGGTCATGCCCAAGGTAGTCAAGGAATCCTATGACGACCTGATCCAGGGAGAAACCATGACGTTCTCCCGGTTCATCGAGGAGGTCCAGGGACTTCAGGCGGGCCGTCCTCAAAGCCTGACCCTTCTCTGACGGCCCGACGGGAGTCCTCCCTGATTTCGCCGACGGTTCGGCGACGGCGGCGACGCCGTTCCTGAAGTAGAATTGACGGAAAAGCAAGGAGCCACGATGGATGTTTCGATGATCAGACGGCCACAGGACTGGCCTTTCCCCATCCCGCAGATCACGGCGGAGAGCATAGACGAGCTGATCGACGCGCTGCACCGGGACGTGTCGGACTCGACTCTGAGCATCTACTACGACGCCGTGGACGGATGCAGCCGCGAGATGGAGAACGAGGATCAGGAGATGATGGTACGCGAGTACTACCTGCATGACGGATGGGCGGCGAAGCATGGAACGGGTGCGTGATTTCTCGCCGTATGAGTTGAAGGTCAGCGTGTATGACGGGGCCGCCGAAAAGCGAACCATGCTGATGGACGGCCACCTCTACATGGTCAAGTTCGGGTATGACGCCGCCCCGCAGGAGGAGCATCCCAGTCGTACCAGCTACGTCAACCTGCCCGTCAACGAGTATATCGGCTCCAAGGTGTTCGCCGCTTCGGGCATCCCCACGCAGGATGTCATTCTCGGTGATTACAAGGGCCGTTCCGTGGTGGCGTGCCGTGATTTCATGTACGAGATGGATCCGAACCTCATGCTGCTTCATTTCAAGCAGCTGGAAATCAGCATGCCCGGTGGAAGCAGCCGATCGAAGGCCAGGCCCGATTGGGAGTTCGTCAGCCAGGTCCTTGACGAACATGACGCGCTCGAAGGCATCCGCGCGCGGGCGCGGCACCGCTTCCTTCAGATGACATGCGTCGATGCGCTGATAGGGAACTTCGACCGCCACGCGAACAACTGGGGGTTCATAGCGGACAGAAGGACCGCGGATATTCTTGATCTCGCCCCCGTATACGACTGCGGTTCGTCACTGTCCCCGAGCCTGTCCCGTGAAGGCATGAGGGAACGGGTCGAGGATCCTCAGCAAATGCGTGAGGCGAACATGGCCGCACCCTACATGGCGATGAACGTCGGCGGCAAGCGACGCAAGTTCGCCTTCTTCCTGACCTCGGAGACCGCACGCCCCTTCAGGGCGGAGCTGCCGGAACTCTGGCCGCGCCTGTCCGAGGAGGTCACGGACCGCATCGTGGAGCAGACCCCCGGACTCGATGACCTTCAACGTGATTTCTATAAGGCCACGCTGGACGCCCGCCGCAAGTACGTGCTCGGACCCGCATACCGGATGGCACTCAAAGAAGCGGAAACCTCCACCGCCACCGTCGGGAACGACACCCTTGCGACCGACATCGTTCCGGGGATCCCGTTCCCTGGCCTTGGGGGAAACCCCGGTCTCCTGCACTGAGGACTCCACGCGGCTCACAGTCCGGGAAGGTCCTCGTTCTCGCCGTCAATCGTTCCCGGATCGTTCGATGACGGTATCAAGATGGTCGATTAGTTCCCGGCATTGCCGGACGGCGTAGGACGCCGATGCCTCGTCCTCGATGGTCGCGTTCATCTCCCTGTTCGCGTTGTGCGCGATCTGGTTGACGTTGCGGCCGATGCGGCGCAGCTGGTATTCGATCTCCTTGAGCGCCTGGACGGTGGGCGAATCGCGTTCCTCCTCCTTGACTTGCAGTCTCCCCTCCAACAGTTTCACAGCCTCGATGATGGTGAGGGAGACCGTCTGGTTCCTTTTCTTGGCGGCGGTGCGGATCATCCCGGCAAGGCCGGGCATTTCGGCCTTGTTCTCGATGCACAGGGTGATGATGCCATTCAGGCTGGAGGCTTCCACACCCATGGAGCCGCCATCCGGCGGGACCCAGACGTTGAAGTCTTTGGTGTACTGCTCAAGCTCCGGCGTAGCCGGCAGCAGCGGATTGCCCAGATAGCTGAGCCAGAAATCCGCCGGGACACCGCTGATGTACTCACCCATCTGGAACACCCTCTGCTTGATGCGCAGGGGCGCTTTCTGCTGGTCTACCTTGTATACCCAGCTCATTTGCTGGGCCATCTGGCGCAGCTTTGCCTCCGGCTGCAGGGTGCGGAGCACCTCGGCATCCATCTCCGGCACGATGTCCGCAAGGCGGGTATCCTCGTTCAGCTTCACGCTGCTCTGAAAGGAGCACACGCAGTTGTAAAGGGCATCCGGCACGCCCGCTTCCCTGCGGGTATCTGCCGAGTAGGAATACTGGATCTCGTCCTTGCCCAGATAGCTGCGCAGTGCAAGGCTCAGCAGACCTGCCAGCGCCGTAAAGGGCTTGACACCGTTCTCCACTGCCCGGTCCACAAGACTCTGCTTGGTCAGCCGCACCCGGGTGCGGCGCATCCTGCCCTCGTGGGTCTGCACCACATCCCTCTGCATCGTGCTCTCGGTGGCTGCGGGGGATGGGTATTTTTCCATCATGGCCTCGATGTCATAGGCCGGGCTGCACAGGATGGGCGTGTTTGCAAACGCCGTGCCATAGTGCAGGTTGCAGTACTGTTCCAGAATGCGGGTGAGGAAGGGCGACACCCCGTGGCCGTCCATGAGAAAATGATACCAGTCAAAATAGACGGTGTCCCCCTCACAGCTCACGCTGAAAAGATAGCCGTTCGTTTCCTCCGGGATATCGCGCTGTGCACTGCCCTGATACACAAGGCAGGGGTTCGGGTTCGGCTCCAGAAAAAAGCTCCGCTTTTCCTGCACCAGCTGTACCCGATAGTACGGTGCGGCCGAAAGCGCCGCCTCCAGTGCGCGCTGCAAAAGAGCGGGTTCCACCGCATCCTGCAGCGCAAACTGGTACCGACACAGGATCTTCTCCCGACGGAAGAAGTACATCGTTCCCTGAAAGATGTACTCCGTCGAGCGCCGTGACTCATTCATGAACTGTTACCCCGCGTTTGCCGCCAGATAATCCACCAGATCCCCTATGGTCACAAAGTTGCGCAGCTCCTTTTCAGGGATGCGCAGGCCGAAGGTCTCCTCGAGGTCTGCCACAATGGTCAGGATCTCCATTGAGGACAGATCCAGATCGTCCATCAGGACGCTGTTCTCGTTCACATCTTCGGGAGAGACCTCGGCAACATCCTCCAGGATGGCCAGGATCTGGGAAATGATCTCTGCTCGTTCCATAGAAATTTTCTTCCTTTCCGTGACGGATAATAGGCACAATCTCCTGTACCTTTCCATAATAATACCCTGATTCTCTCCTGTGCGCAAGGGTTCCGGCAACAAAGCTTTGTTTTTTGTCGGAACTCCTGTTTTCAGTCTGCCGGTCTGCCGGCCCATTTATGCATCCGGGCATTCGATCGCATCCGTATCACTGGCGCAGCAGTTTGCCTGCACCGTTGCGCGGCAGCGGCTCGGTGCTGAACTCCACTGCGCTCATACGCTTGTACAGCGGCAGGGTGCGGTTTGCCTCGGTGATAAAGTCCCGCACCTGCTGCTGTTTGTCCTCGTCGCAATAGACCACCACGCCGATCTTCTTGCCCATTTCTTTTACAACACATTCCTTCACGGCTTCGCACTTGCCCACGATGCCTTCCAGCTCTTCGGGGCTGATGTTCTCGCCGCTGTCCAGAATGATGAGGTTCTTCTTGCGGCCGGTCAGGAAATAGTAGCCGTCCTCGTCCTTGCGGGCCAGATCGCCAGTGTGGAACCAGCCGTCCGCGTCAATGACCTCGGCGGTGGCCTCCGGGTCCTTGTAGTAGCCCAGCATGATGCTGTCGCCGCGCATGCACAGCTCGCCGTCCTCGGCGATCTTGTAGTCCAGATAATCGTTGCCCTGACCCACAGCGCCGATGTGCTTTGCGTCCTGTGCGTAGTTGATGATGCCGTCGCCGCAGGTCTCGGTGCTGCCGTAGGTCTGCACCACGAACATGCCGTGTTCCGCCATATCCAGCATCACCTGCGGGTCGAACATGGCAGAGGAGCAGATGGGCACCCACAGCTCACCCAGACGTTCCTTGCGGCCGCGCATCACATCGTGGTGGAGCGAGTTCATAATGACCGGCACCACCGCCATGGCCTGACTGGGCATCCGCTTTACCTCTTTATAGAAGTTGCGGATGTCGCTGCTGACGTTCAGCGCCCAGCCTGCATGGGCCCAGGAGAACAGACAGATGAACGCGCCCAGATGGAACATGGGCAGCACGGTGTACTGGCTCATGACGAGGTCCGGTTCGTGCTTATACGCCATCATGTGCTCACCGATCTGGGTGTGGGCACGCATCACCGAGAAGAAATTCTTCTCGCTCAGCATGACGCCCTTGCTGCGGCCCGTGGTACCGGAGGTGAACATCAGAACCATCAGGGCTTCGTGGTCGATGCAGCGGGTCAGCTGCGCAGGCTCATAGCTGCGGAAGCCGTCCATGGGGCGGA
>OLVZ01000504.1_pt1 | contig 37504 bp, 37 predicted proteins | sample 1673341 | NCBI WGS metagenome assembly OLVZ01 (sample SAMEA3178944, study PRJEB25190) | human gut metagenome | biome: human gut; feature: human-associated habitat; material: faeces | place: Austria | collected 2013 | reverse complement strand
GACTTCACTCAGCCGGAGCCTGCAAACAATTTTGCGCATAAATCTTGACGGGACCCTGCATTGTGCACAGCTATAAAAGCAAAATGTTGTGTCTGCATACTTTCTTTGATCTCGCTATACACGCGCAGAGTATTCCTCCTCTCACAGCACACAAAAAAGCTGATGCGGTACTCATAAGTTATGTGTACCGACATCAGCTTTTCGTTGCTGAAAATGTAACCGTCAAACCTAACCGCGCATAGACACACATGAGACAATAGTAGCGGAACGTTGCGAAAGGTTTCGCTACTGTTGTATTGTGGGGTGTCAGAATGACAAGCGCAGAGTTGAAACATCGGGCGGAGCTACAGGAGTGGGCGGCACAAATCCAGGAATGCCGCAGCAGCGGTCTCTCCGTAAGCGAATGGTGCCGGCAGCAAGGTGTTACAACAACACTCCTGGTAAGTTTCTCAGGCATCCCTCTTTCTTTTGCGGAAGCTCAAATCCTGCCAAGTAAAAAAACCGTTAAAATGCTGCGCAGCGGATTGAAAAAATAAGCTGACGGGACTATTTTATACAAGGTGAGTGTGTAAAATCAAATTTTTAAGGGGGAGGCGGATAAAAATGCCGCACCGTAAGAAGATTTTACTCTCAGACAGTAATGAAGCCCTCAGCATGCTCCTGGCGGATTCCCTGCGTGAGCGCGGAAACTTCCATGTATTTCACGCAAAGGATGAGGACGAGACAACCAAGGCGCTCCACCGGCACCGACCTCACGTTCTTCTGCTGGATTTTCTGCTGCCGCACAAGGGCGGCTTTCACGTTATGCAGCAGCTGCGTGAGGGCGGACACAAAATCTCGACGATCTTTATGACAGCGCTGCCGACGCACAAGGTCATAGAGGAGGCATACCGTCTGGGCGCAAGCTTTGTGCTCCCGAAGCCTTTTACGACAAGGGCGCTGGCCGAACGGATACACGATGCACTGCACAGTGATCGGCCCTAATTTGCACACATCAAAAATAGTGACCGCCATCTCAAAGTGAGCTGCTGCTCACCGAGATGGCGGTCTTTTATTTATGAGGCATATAGCATTCTTTCGGGGCTCTCGCGGGAAACAGCTTTTCAGCCCATGTTTCATCAGTTTCGCTCAGTTGCGGCGCGTTTTGCAGAACCCACAGCAGATAACGGTACGGATCAAGGCCATTCTCCTTCGCCGTTTCAATCAGGCTGTAGATCACGGCGCTGGCCTGCGCGCCACCGGGCGTATTGGCAAAGAGCCAATTTTTCCGCCCCATCACAAATGGTTTAATGCTGCGCTCGGCACGGTTGTTGCTCAGCTCCAGACGGCCATCCTCCAGATACCTTGTCAGGTATGGCCACTGCTCCAACAGGTAGTGGATGGCCCTGCCCAACGCGGATTTCGGCGCAGCCCTCGCCTGCATATCATTTGCCCATGACAACAACGCGTCTAAAACAGGTTTCTCCTGCTCCAGCCGCTTTTCATATCGTTCCTCCGGCGTCAGTTCCGCAAACGCCTGCTCCAGCTTGAAAAGCCGGGAGCAATAGCATTCGCCAATCGCTGCCGGCGAGTCCTTTTGCATCTCCTTGGGCAGCGTTTGCAACGCCTCGTCAAATTTTCGCCGCGCGTGGGCCCAGCACCCAACCACCCGGATATTTTCAGGCAGCTTGTGGTAGCCCTGGTACCCATCCGCGTGCAGCCAGCCCGAGAAGCCTTTCAGGAAGGCCTCCGCATGCTCCGCTTTTCGGGTGGGCTGGTACTCATACAGCACAACCGCCTGTTTCGCGCAGCCGCTGGTGCGGTACAGCCACATGTAGGACTTGCTGGTGGAGGAACGTCCCGGCTCTTTCAACACCTGCAAGGTCGTCTCGTCGGCGTGCAGCACCGGCTCCTTACAAAGCTGCTCGCGCAGCGCATCGTAGATCGGCCGCAGCCATTTCTCCGAAGTGTTCAGCAGCCAGTTGGCCATCGTCTGCCGGGATAGCCCCAAGCCCTGTCGGTTAAACTCCTGCTCCAGACGGTACAGCGGCGAGTACATGACGAATTTCTGTGCTGCCAGATACGCCACCGCCTCCGCAGAGGCAAAGCTGCCGGGCAGCAGCGCAGGCTCTTTCGCCGCCTTCACAATGTTGGCTTCACCGGTCTCTTGCTCACAATTCTTGCAGGCGTAGGTGTAGTACACGTCCTCGCGTACCCAGAACTCTGCCGGCTTCATCATTAAGCTGCGGCGGACTTCCTTGCCAATCTCCACCAATTTGCTGCCACAGGCAGAACAAGTCAGTTCGTTCCCCGGCAGGCGGTGCTCCACCACCTCGGTGGGAGTACCCTCTGGAACGACATCCAGCACATTGCCGGACTGCCGTTTGCGCTCGTGCGCCTTCACGGTGATCTGCTTCTCTGTGGCGGCTTTGGTGCCAAAGGCGTAGGCCTCCAGCTCGTTGTAGGTCAGGCTCAGCTGCTCCATGACCATCTGCTCCGCCTGCTCTGAAGAACGGCCAAACAGCTTCTTCTTGGACAGCTTCAGCTGCTCCAGCAGCCACTCATTTTGCAGCGTCAGGCTGGTGATGACCTGCGCCTGCTCCTGTTCACGGGCAGCAAACTTTGCTTCCAGCTTTGCATTCCGTGCTTTTTCCTGCTGCAAATGCTCATATTCCGCACGGGAAATGGTCACCATTTCTTCCGTGTTACTTGTCTGCATTTCTCTGTTTTCCATGCAAATATTATACCACAGAGCGCGGCAAAAAGCCAGTATTTTCAATGGTTTTTGGACATTCTTCCTTGCTCAGACTGTGGTCAATCCCGTCACCGGTCGGTGGGCTTTCGGCTGCTCGATTTGCAGTCCCTCCATGAGCCAGCGGTACTGCTGCGGCGTTAGCGTCTTCACCTCGGATTCTGAGCGCGGCCATTGATACGCGCCCTGCTCCAGTCGCTTGTACAGCAGGATGAAGCCATCTTTTTCCCAGTACAAGCCCTTGATACGGTCTCGCCGCCGTCCGCAGAACAGGAACAGCGTGTTGGTAAACGGATCCAGTTCAAACTGCTGCTGGACGAGCCGCGCCAGGCCGTCTATGCCCTTACGCAGATCTGTGTAGCCGCAGGCGATGTAGACTTGATCTGCACCGGTGAAATCGTTCAGCATAGGTGCAGGAGCTCCTCCAGCAGTCTCAGCTGTTCCGCGTCACAACCGGGGTAAATGTCCAGACTGGCCTTCCCAATATGCAGTGTGGCGCAACGTTCCGCTACGTTGCATGATACCTGTTTCGGCACCGGTAACTCCGCAAAGGTCATGGCCGTTGATGGCGGTGCTCCGTTTTTCCGTACGCCTGTCAACAGTTCACGTTCCCAACGGTAATAGGTGGCTGTCGTAACACCCCGCTGCCGGCACCATTCACTTACAGAGAGACCGCTGCCCCTGCATTCCTGTATAGACATGCTCCATTCCTGCTTCTTGGCTTCATGTTTCAGCTCATTGCTCGTCATTTACTTCACACCCTGAACATTGTAGTGGTGGAAAGTTTCACAACTCCCCACCACTATTGTCCCATGTCTGTCCAGCCGCTGCCTGCTTTGACGGTTACCTGAAAATATCTAATTTTGTCTTTATGGTTCAGATCATATTGAGAGAGTCTACGTGAACATAGCATAGATCACTTCATGTTCGCCATGTAATTCCGGCATGTCCTGTAGCCGGACAATGTCACCATACTCGCAAGATGAATCATCCGTCAGAACCCAAATAGTATGTTTTGAATATACCCCATTGTAAATGTCTGTTGTACACTGTTTTAAGTACAAATAGGACTTGCTCATAACTTCCAGAGGATACCATGTTGACCACTTTTGAAGTTTGAAAGTCGCACCATCATAAGAAATATCCAAAACCGTTCCCTTTAGTGTGCTCCCTTCTTTCTCTCCGGAATATACAAATAACACACGAACTTTTGCGTCTGATGCATGTTTGACTTTCTTAATAAAATCTTCCCATAGCTCAGCTTTTTTAATCTCACAGAGATCCGTAATAATCACACATTTTTCACGCTGCAGCTGTTCAAGGGAAAAGTTACCACTATGAAGTCGCTCCATCGGGGTTAGTCGTTCTGCATACTTCCACAGGCAAAAGGCACTAAGCAGTACTAAAAAACAAATTCCGAATGTTCTTCTCATTGTTAGGCTAAACTCCAATAGGAGTACGTGGTTCGATTTCCAGCATAAGGACAGTCGTATATAGTATGCTCATATAAACCATACTCTCCCCATTTTGATGTTACCATTATTGTACTTCCCACGCTCTTGACAATGCCAGAATGATCTCCCAGTGTTTTACCATCTGTACCGACTTCGCTTCCAGTATTTCGATAGAATACTCTTCTACCCGCAGCAGCACTGCCAGCGTTTAAATAACTGCCATCAGTCATGTACGGAAAAGGATTAATAAGCCAAACATTGTTTTCAGGCGATTGGTCATGCCATGCATAAGAATGGCAATTATAGCGTTTGGTCGCACTCTTTCGCCGTATTGCATTAGGATAAAGCCTCGCCATTTCCAAATCAAGGTAATATATCTCATCATCAGAAAAGCCACTAGATGTCGTAATATAGTAGTCATCATACCAGCCCTCTTTAAGGACCGTTCCATTTGGAGTCTGGACAATCGAAGCAGTACCATCTGTTGCATTTGTCTGGTTGGTAGGCAAAACTGCTATGCTTTCACAAAGATATAATTTATCGGCCTCATCAAGTTGGTTGAAAAACGGTTCTATAAGAAGCAGGGTTTGATTTTTTCTTTTTTCAGTATGTTTCTGCATCTGCATATATGTCATATGCATTAACTCGGCGGAGCTGGCCAAAACATCTGCATTTTGATTACTAACATCTGCATTTTGATTACTATAGGTGTTTTTATATCTTGCGGCAAGCGCATCCGCCGCATCATCGCGCCTTTGCAATTCCTGTAATGCGTCACAATACTGCAAAACAGCATCAAATCCCTCTTCAATGCTATCATAAGCATACATGTTAGAAAAAAGCGGGTAATATAAAACTGCTTCGATAAGTGATTCCGTAGACATTTGGTGCAATGTTTCCTTTGGAATTTCGCAAGCAGCTATTTTACTCTGTAACGTCTCCAGCTTCTTCCATTCCTCCGTACCAGGTTGAATTGGGTATACATCCTTAATATTGAGTAGGAGACTATACTCAGACAAATCATATCGGTACTCTGCCTGAACTGGAATGTAGAGCGGCACACAAAGAGCGATTGCTAAAATTAAGGTAATTAATCGTTTCATATTTTCTCTTCTCCATTCAGATTAACTCAATTAGTTTTTACAAATAATATTTCTGGTGCAGGAATTTGCTTATCTTATCGTTACTACGCAAATATAGGCCGTATATATCTCACTTATCTCTTCTCGTCATCCTACTTAAGTATTTTCCTTTTAAGTCAACATCTGGGATTTCACCGCCCTCTCGCTCGTCTAACTCTAGAGTTTCACGTTGGGCTGTTTTAAGGATTATTTCATCAAGATTAACCATATATCATTTTACTCGTTCACGTACACCTACTGTGAATTGCTACTTCAACTTTTCACTTGAAACAGTCAAGTGAGAGGTATTCATCATTTCTGTTATTTCAATTGAGTAACTCCCCTTTCTCATGTGGAAGAATATCTCTCTTCCAACTATGTTTCCTGTTTTTAAAGTATAACAGTTTCTATCAAATGTAAACCGCTTACGGTTTACATCTATGCAATTTCAGATTGCTTTTTGAAAATCTTCAAAGGCAAGAAATAATTAAGCTTTAAATAACAGGCAGAACAAACATAAGCGTGGGGCTCTGTGTGATCGCCCCACGCTTTATACTTATATCTTTATGTTTATTTCCCCTTCTCATGTAAAATCGGGTTCAATTTTCTCCTCCTATAGCCCTACTGCAACCATGCAATGGTTCTATAACACGATTTAATCCCATATAGAAACCGCAAATTGACAAAATGCAAACTTGATGTGGTTTACATTTCCTCAGTTTTTTCTTAATTTATAGCTGTAAAACCTCTTGTTGTTACAATCGCAAGCTCAAATCATTGCAACACCTGTTCTCTTTTCATAAATGACGACTTTCAAAATAATGTTCTACGATAAATAGGCAAAAAAGGGGGGAATGTCATACACCAATTGTTTTTTGGTCCTTAACTATTCTGTTTTGCTATGCTACCCGTCATAACAGCAAAGGAATGTATTTAAACGGCAGGTAGCATAGCAAAGCACAATTTACTTCAGTTCTTCAGCCTCTTTACAAATCAATTCTCAATAGTACAACAAATCTACTCGTAACCCCACCTTAGTCTTGCAATAAGCATTACGATTTAGCTTTGTTATGCCACTCGCCGTAGCTTTGAGGAGGTAGACCGATGAACAGAAAAATTTTCCGCTCTATTGGGTTACTTGTACTAACGCTGCTCCTGTTAACAACAGCTGCTTTTGCAACGTCCAGTCTCAGCGCACATTGCATTCTGCCACCCATTGAAGGAACAGCAACTTCCGAAGACAGTGGAATTAAAGAAGTCGATGGTTCCAACGCATATCTGTACGATGTTACAGTAGGTGGTGGATACGAGGTCGATTGCCGCCAATACTGCACTTCAAACAATGTTACTGGTCCTTGGACAAAGGGTATCAGCTCAGTAAAAGATGCTGCACATCTCGGAGGTGCTACTCGCATCTTTGCTGGCAACGAAGTGCGTTTGCAGTTTTCCACTCACTTCCTGACCCCTGTACGCGTCGAGGTCAACGGGACTTGGGATAGCAATTAATCTATCCTAATTTAAACATATAAATTTTAGATTCAAGGCGAGTGGCATAACAAAGCTAAATTGAATATATCAAGAGGTAGGTCAAATGTTTATTACGTCATTAAAGCTCAACCGATCAATGTTTATTTTATCTGCTGCAATCGGATTTGTTCTATCAGTTTTGCCCGAAGTTCTTATTGCTTCAAACACGTCTATAAACCGTCCAATTGAAATCTGGCTTTATTCGCAAGATTTTTTTACTGTCGTATATCCTTTTTTGTGCACAATTCCTTTTTGCTGGGAACTTCTCGCTGAACGTAAGGGCGGATTCCTAAGGCAAGTCGTTTCTCGCATCTCCCTTAATAAATATCTCACATACCGCTATCTAGGGGGTCTTATGCTAGTTAATTTGCTCTTTTTCTTACTCTCTCTCGGCAGTGCACTTATAGCAGAAAATGTGATTCCCCTTACACATCCAAGTCCTTATAGTTCAAACCTTCAAATTGAGCTTTTTGGGGACTTACTTGTCAATGCTCCAATAACTTATGCACTTTTTCTCTCCCTCTGGCGAATTCTTCACATTTCGCTCTATTTTAGTTTAGGCTTTGTCCTTTCCTTATTTTGCAAGAATTCATTTATCGCACTTACAGGGCCTTTCATCTATTCCATCATAGAAAACTACATTATGTCCATTCTCGGCATTCCTCAGTATAGCATGACCACATCGTTTTATATCTCAAGGCTCGCTCCTGGCTATGCGGAAATTTCAGATCTATTCGCTGGCCCTGCCATTCTTGCCTTATTCGTTGTAACTTTCTTTCTTATCAATATCATGAAAGCTCACCGAGGACCTACAAGATGTTTAAATATTGTTTGATAGACACTCGTCAATGCCTTTCTAATCAGTGGATCATCCTCACTGGATTGACATACATCATCAGTAGTATTCCTGATGTCATTTTTTTTAGCAGTTATAGGGGCAGCATTGCCGATTTTATAATTTTGAGTTTTTCCAACCAGTATTACTTTTTACTCATAATCCTTCCATTGCTTTTTCTTTTTCTGCTAAAGATAGATTGGCTGCCATCTTCAACAATACTCTTGCGAAATGCCTCAATTACAACTTATGTTATAGCAAGATTTTCTGCTCTGGTTATTTCTCTTAGCGCAATAATTACATTCCATCTTTCCCTCGCAGCTATAATGGCAGTCGGATCATCAATGGTTAAATCTACCTCTTCTTACACCTCTAGTTATTATAATTCGACCATTTCTCTTTTCAAAGAGCACTTCGTTTCCTCGTCCGTCTCTATTTGTTGGATTATCGTAAATTATTTATTCGGTCTCCTTTTAATTGCCTCTATCATTTGGTTAATCATAGTAAGTACCCCCAGAAAATTTCGTGTTCCGCTCATTGTTCTTCTATACTTTTTCATTTTCTTCGGTGTTCAAAGATCATCTTCGTGGTATCACCCAGCCCTGTTCATCTTTAATATGATTATTCTCTCAAATGCTCTACCTTATAACCTATTTCCATGGTCTATGCTGATATTTTTACTCACCACAGGTTTGATTCTATTCCTTTTATGTAAGAGGTGGTGGACTATCTACAGATGGTAAATCAACGTACAATTATAAAGTGGTCTTTTATTTCTCTTCTCAGGAAAGAAAACATTATCAGTGGTCTTGTTTTTCTAATAATATGTATTCTGTGTGTGATATCCATGCCGGTGGTCTCGCTCTCTGAACGTATCGTTCTTTTATTTGACGGTTATAGATATGCCCGGTTTAATCTGTTTGATTTCTCCAGAGTCGTTATCTTGCGTCTATTGCCAATTTATCTCATTGGATTCTCTTTTTCTTCAAGCCTTTCTGTAAATTGTGACTATTTCAAGCTAAGGCTTTATCGCTATTCAATATGGCATAATGCTATAAACTGTGCATTCGCTTCACTGATAGCGATCTTCATTGCACTCCAGCTATTGCTTGCATCTACCTTGCCCTTCTCATCTGGGCAGTCCTCACAAGAAGCGCTCTTTAACGTCTCACCGTTAGTTCTTATTTTAGTTATAATAACTGTCTTCATGGAGCTCTTTGCAGCAACACTCTGTTTCTTCAACTGCTATCTTTGTACAAGTAATAGTGTCCTTTCATTTATGCTAATTTTCTTCATCTATCTATTGTTTTCTCTATTCCCCTTTCCTTCTCCACTATTTGGTACATCTCTTTCTGGTAAAATTAAAGCTTCCACTTTATGCACATTTTTCTCTTTCATAACCACAATCACTATATTCGCAGTTCTTATCGTCATTCTTCATTTAGCGGCTATTAAAAATGTCAAAAAATTATTATCGAGGTGATTCTCTAAATGCAGCAAATCTTAGTTGATCACATTTCAAAAAGCTTTGGAGATACTGTTATATTTCGCAATACCAGCCTAACAATTCAAAAAGGGCACGTTGTCGGTATTATCGGAGCAAACGGTTCTGGAAAATCAGTCTTATTCAAAATGATTTCCGGGTTATACCGCCCCGACAGTGGGGAAATATACGTCCGCGGAGAAAGGATTGGAGATCGTTTTGACTTTCCTCCTAATGTTGGTGTTTTTATTGATGCCCCCGGGTTCATACAGATATTTTCAGGGTTTAAAAATCTGAGAATGCTTGCAGACATAAAAGGGACTACTTCTGATGAAGCCATCCGAGATGCAATGAACTTGGTCGGCCTTGAAAGCAGTTGCAAAACTTTGGTCAAAAATTACTCTCTCGGAATGAAGCAAAAACTTGGGATTGCACAAGCCATAATGGAATCTCAAGATATTCTTCTTTTAGATGAACCTTTCAATGCGTTAGATGAGTCTTCGCATCGGCGAATGTGTAATGTGATCAAAGAATTAAAAGATAAGTCAACTACAATTCTTCTTACAAGTCATAACATGGCCGACATTCTTGAGTTGTGTGACGAAATATACCAAATCAAAAATTACACTATCGAACAATGGAATCCGCCGTCTTCTTTAAGCTAATCGCTGACGAACATTCTTCCTGATCCCAATAACTCAAATTAGGCAGGTGCTCCCTGTCATTCTTCTCCCCATTGCGCATACCGGCCGGTACACGGCAGTCTAGTCACATAAGTGCAAGGGCTCGTAGTAGTTAAGGACGATACTTAAAGTATCCCGCTACTGCGGGCCTTTTTTCTCAATGAAATGTGTCAAAACAGGATCGCCAATTATACGCCAGTAGCTCAATCTACTAGATAATATAAAATGAGGTGCAGTTTCACCTTCTCTCTGTTCTTGTTGCTTTTATGCGTATTACATCCGTATAAGAGTAATATAGGAGGTACACAGCTATGTTAATCGCAATTGATCATGGAAACAAGCAGATCAAAACCGTCCACGCCATGCCATTTACATCTGGGCTCATTCAGAGCGACGCACTGGGTTTCGGTACAGATTATCTTGCATATCAGGGAAAATACTACGCTCTGACTGATCAGCGTATTCCCTATCGGCGGGACAAGACAGAGGATGAACGCTTCTTCATTCTTACCCTGTTTGCCATTGCCTATGAGATTGAGGCAACGGAACAGTACAGCGACAATCTCATGCGCGTTCAGTTGGCAGTTGGACTGCCGCCGGCACATTTTGGTGTGCAAGCAAAGCGGTTTACTGTCTACTTTGAGGGTCGCGGGGCGATCTCTTTTCAATTCCACGGAAAGGCATATGCCATTTTTATTGAGAGTGCCACTTGCTTCCCACAGTCTTTTTCAGCTGCTGCCGCTACTATAAAAGGCCTTGCATCGATTCCCAAAGTATTGGTGGTGGATATCGGCGGCTTCACCGCAGACTACGTGTGTCTCCGGAATGGTGTACCGGATATGGCTGCCTGCGACTCAATGGAAAGCGGCGTGATCCTACTCTATAACCGCATCCGCACAAGAGCAAATGCTGAACTAGACATACTGTTAGAGGAAAACGAGATTGACCATATTCTGCGCGGTGAGGATAAGGACGCGACTCCGAAAATTGTCGCATTGATTGAGCAGGAATCACAGGAATTTATTAACGATTTACTCAGTGGTCTGCGCGAGCGAATGATAGAACTCAAGTCTGGCAAGGTGGTTTTCCTTGGTGGCGGTGCAAAGCTGCTGCGCCGCCAGATTGAAGTCTCTGGTAAAATTAGACAAGCCACCTTCGTGGAGGACATCAACGCCAATGCCAAAGGTTACGAATATCTTTACCGGCTTCAGCACGGTGTGCGGTGATACCATGGCCGAAAAAAAAGATCCCGGCAAGTTTACGGTCCGCTTCAACATTTGTGATCCCCAGCACAAAGCGGTGGTCGATCTGCTCAATCAGCAAGGCCGCAGCAAGGCACAATTTCTTACTAATGCAGTCCTTCACTACATCAACTGCACAGAAGCTCCAGAACTCCATATACCAACTGTTCCAGACAAGAAATTTCTAGAAGAGCAAATTCTCGCTATTCTGGCGGAGCATTCATGGCACGTAGAGAAAAATACGGTCGAACTACAGATTCAAGCCAACCATGAGCCTGAATGCAAGGATGCTTCGTTAATCAATACGGCGGATCTGGAGCAATGGTTTGGCGGGCAGGATGGCATGTCAACTATCCTGAACTCGCTGCAAATGTTTGAGCAAAATTAATGCTACAACGGATGTGGTTGGTCTCAGCACTTTCTCAGGCAAACTTGAAATAACATCTCAACAAATGCTATCGCCCTGCCAGCATGAATCCTGACAGGGCGATTTGTGTCTTGTTAACTCTTATCTTTATTGCTATTCGTCGCAAAATCAAGTATCCTATTTCGCTTATAAGAAAGGGCACCTCTCTGTCCCTTCTTCATATTCTTACACTCTTCTGACGAAACAGCAAAGCACAGTTCATTATCGGCATCAGTTTTAAACGCCACATATGCTTTCTCTTCTTCGAAATGCGAAAAAGCAGTAATCGAACCGGTAAAAATCGGGTAGTGATAGAAATCTTTTTCCTTTTCAATACCAATGATGGATGCTTCTACATCCTGTCGCTCAGCTAAACAGTTAAGAATAAAATCAACAAGCAAATATAAAAGCGTCGCACCAGCTATTGTCACTACAATGACAGCAAGAATTTAAGTTATCAAAAAAATCGTATCTAAAAACATAGTAAAATATGTATCCCTTCCTAAAGTATCAGTCGTTGTATCACTTTATAGTGAAAATATGATACAAGAATTATTTCCCCGCGTCAAGGTTGCCTTTTTTCTGTAGCAACCTTACCATCTCCATATAGTTGAAGCGGGAGACTGTATGCCAGTCTCCCGCTATATCCTTATGCACTTTCTCCAGCCATGCGGAAGAACTCGTCGGGTGACAGGATCTTGACCCCAAGCGCCTGTGCCTTTTCCAGCTTACTCCCGGCGTTCTCGCCGCAGATCAGATAATCTGTCTTGCTGCTTACCGAGCTGCCGGCATGAGCGCCCAGAGATTCAATTTTTTCGTTGATCCCATCCCGGGTGTACGGCTCCACTTTGCCGGTCACCACAAGGGTCTTGCCGACAAAGGGATTGCTCATATCGGTGCTGACCGCAGGCGGCTGATAAGTCTTAATGCACACCAGCAGCCGAAGCTCCGTCCAGACCGTCCAGTTTTCCTCGCTGCGGAACCACTGACAGATATTCCTGTGCAGTGTCTCTCCGAAGTCCGGGAGCTGTGTAAAATCAAAGCCCATGCATACAGCCGTTTCAAATTCCGAAAGATTTCCGCGGAACCTTTGGCAGATGGCCTTACTGGCTGTACTGCCTACCATGGGAATATCCATTGCAGTCAGATACTGCTCAAAGGTGGTAATACGGCTGTGCTGGATGGCGTCCCAAAGATTTTGCCAGGATCTCACCCCAAAGCCCTCCATCTGAACGATCTCCGCCCTGTGCTTATCCAAAGCGAAGATGTCCATATAGGAGTGAAGCCAACCCTTTCCGATGAACTTTTCCAGGATCGACTCAGATAGTCCCATAATATTCAGCGCCTTCGGGCTTGCGAAGTGGACGAATTTGCGCAGCTTTCGCGTTTCACAATGCTCGTTGTCGCAGAACAGCGCCGCCGTGACCTTTTCCACCCCGTTTACGGTGTTTTTGGTCATGTGAATGCGAGTGGGCTGTCCGCAGCACGGGCATCTGGCCGGAACAACTTTGTCTCTGGAGTAGCAGTTTCGATCCAGATTCTCCTCCACATGGGGAATGATCTGATTGCGCTTACTCACCTTGATGCGGCAGCCCGGCGCCAGCTCCAAATTCTCAATAAAAGAGAGGTTGTGGAGGCTCGCTCTGGATACCGCGCAGCCGTCGATCACCACCGTGTCAAAGATGGCTACCGGAGCAATTTCCCCTGTGCGGCTGGGCGTCCATTCAATCGAGCGCAGGACTGTTTCATAGGTGTCGTCCTCAAACTTGAATGCCAACCCGTCCTTATAGTGATGCCCGGTCCGTCCGCAGGACTTTGCGTAGGCTGCATCGTTGTAGGTGACCACGATGCCATCGATAGGTATGTCGTTTTCCTGCGCATATTTCCGCAGGTGCCGGATACCGGCGTCCATATCGAACTGCGTCAACGCCTGCTTGCTCGCCAGATATTTGCAGATGGGAAAGCCGAGCTGTTCGATGGCCCGAAGCCGCTGCGACTTCCAAGCGTATTCTGTAAAGCCCTCCAGCACATTGAAAGCCATAAAGGTCACATGACGATCCTTGCAGGCACCGCAGTCCAGCAGTCGGACAGAGCCGGCAGCCAGATTGCGCCCGTTTTTATAAGGTTCGCCATTTCCGTCCCGCAGCGTGTCCTTTAACGCCTCAAAATCGCTGGGACGGATAAATGCCTCGCCGGTAACAACCAGCCGTTCCTTGTACGGGATCTTATCCGGGATGCCGGAGATCCCCAGTACATTGTGGGTAATGTTCTCACCCGTATCTCCATCGCCGCGGGTAGCGGCCTCCATCAAAAGGCCATTTTCATAGGTCAGCTTTACCGTCAGGCCGTCCAGCTTGAGCATCAGCATGACCATCTGCTCTCCCGCAAAGCGCAGAAGCTCCGCACTGCTCTTCGTTTTATCCAACGACAGCAGCGGAATCGGATGCGCTGTCTTCACCAAGGCGCTGACGGCGGGATAGCAGCCTACCGTCTGCGTGGGCGAGTTCGTCATGCTGAAGCCGGTTTCCTTTTCCAACATACTCAGTTCATCAAAAAGCGCGTCATATTCGGCGTCTGTCAGAGACGGCGCGTTCAGATTGTAGTATTCATACCGGCAGCGATTCAGCCGGTCTGTCAATTCCCGTATCTGCTGCTGTTTACTCTGTTCCATTCCTTACACCAGCCTTTCCTTAGAGAATGCTCCGAAATTCAGTTCATAGATCATCTTTTCGATCCGCGTATCATCGTTCCATGCGGCCTCCATCGCCGCACGGTTTTTCGCCTGTACCAAGACCAGACCGCCCCGGAGCTGCATCAGCAGCTCCGGGCGTTGGGCGCAAATAACCGCGAGGTTTCCCAACTGTTTCATTTTCACATGACTCCTTTCATACAGCAATATAGGTTTCCCAGTACGATTCCCGCTGTGCAGCAATCGTGAGTGGAACAATGGTGCTGCCGATATTGGCTGGCGCCTGCGTCAGTCCATAGACGGTCTGCGTACTCCGGACACGAACCATCTCCCGCTTGAGCTGAGAGAGAATGTACTCTTTCAGATACCCCTTGCAGGGATCATAGCTGTTGACTGCCCGGATCAGGCGTACCGCCAAAGACTGGTACACATCATCGGGGTCTATGGGCGCCGCCTGCAACCATGCGGCGTACTGCGCCATGACCATGTCAATGCACCAAAGATGCTGCTCCACCACAGCGTTGCGCTGCGTGATCGTAAATCCGTTTTTCATTTTCTGTATAGTTTCCTTTCTTTCGTTCAAATGTATTGTGCTGCGGCTTAGGCCGCAGTTTCCATGAGATCCGACACCAGAACATCCACCAGCCGCTGACCGGCAAGGTCGCCGGTATGGATACGGATGTCATCCTGTCGCAGCTGCTCGAATTCCTGCAGGCGAAGGACCTTGCTCTTTTCCGCTTTTTCCCGGTCGCTCTCTGTCAGACGTTCGGAGACAACTTTCTGCCATTCTTTCAGGAACCGCTCCGCGTCCTTGAGGTCATCGTTCTGTCGGTCAAAGTAGGTTCGTTTCTGCCGTATCGTGCCGTTTGGCTCCACCTCAAGGGTGTAGTACGGCTTGTCGATCTCTGCGGTCTTGCGCAGGAACAGGATATATGCCTCCTGCTGTTCGATGCGCTCCCAATAGCGGTCTGACTTGCCGACACAGTGGGAAAGCGCATCGCCCTCGCGCATAATATCGCGTACACCTGACGGGACAACGATGGAATACACCTCGCCGGTGTATTCGTATTTTGGTTTGATCAAGCGGCAGATACCTGCAATTTTCCGATACTTTCTTGCTGTTGCGGCAGCTTCCATGTCCCGTTCTCTTTTCCGCAGCTGCTCCACCAGTTCATCGTGACGCTGGCGCAGCAGCTTGACACGGTACACGATCTCATCATGGGTGTTGATTCCCAGCTTGTCCGCCATGGAAAGGTAATCCCGCCATGTGAAAATAATCTGCCGCAGGGAATCCCGTGTGCCGCTTTTCTGACGCTGAAGATAGTTGCAGACCTTCTGCTCTGACATTCGATCCAGAATGAAGTCGATATCGGAAACATGGATATTCTCCTGCTCCAGCCAGCGCAGCGCATGATCCGGGATGATTCTACCGCTGCACTTCTCCCGCTGCAGCCAGTCGAGCATAATGGCACCGCCGTTGAGTGTCCGGAGCCGCGAAAGCCGGTTCGTATCAAGTGCCAATGCCTTGACGAGACTGGTTTCAGACTCCTGCCGGATACAGCTTTTTACGGCTCCGAAATTTTCCAAGCACTCCGTGGTCAGCCGCGGAAGATTGGCTTTGCAGATCTGCTCAATGCGGGGAAACCTCCCCCACGCAAACAGGTACCAGTTAGGGCTTACACAGCCCCGGCAAAGTCTTACATACTCCCTCAATCCGGTCCTTACAAGAAATGGGGCAATGCTGGAAAGCGTTTTTCCATAGATGCTCCCCGGCTGATAACAATACTCGTTGTAGGAATAGCCCATGCCCGTGTAGACGTACTCATCGATGCCCTCCACCCATCGGGTACGGCGCTGTTTGTACCAGCCCCAGTAATACGAATGTGAGGACAGATCCGCACGGTAGAAAATACGCTGCTTCTCAAAGCTGGAGGTTTTCGATGTGATGGTGTTCTCTTCTTTCCGGTACTGCCTGTTCACCTGAAATTGGCGAACCACAAACCCATCTCCGCACTTCTGGGCCAGATATGCACATTCGGTCGGTGAGCGCAGGTACTCCGTTATTTTCCCTTTCGCCTTGAACGTGATCTTATGACGGCATCTCGGGCACTTTCCCACCGCGTTATGATAGGGCCGCTGTTTCAGTGCGACTTCCTTTTCACAATAGGTGCAGTAGCCGTACCTTGCCCCGCCCTTGCGGTAATCATAGAAGATGTAGTTTTCCTGAATACCCACCTTATTGACCCATCGCTCCCAGTCTTTTGGCAGCGGCGGCGTCTGGGCCAATTCCGCATCCCACGGATCGGTTTCCTTTCTATGCCGACGTTCCAGTTCAGCATCACGAACGGCGCGCTGAAATTTCAGAATAGCCCGATATACGTTTTTTTCATCCGACACCAGATATTGCCGGATCTGTGCATCATCCACGGCGCTGATCCACACGTTATTGGATCCCTTCGCCTGCCATTCCAAGTAGTCGATCTTTGCCGTCCGCCATTTGTCATGGGCACGGTCATAGGTGAGAAACTGCTGCTTTTCTTTCTCCATGAAAATCTCATAGGCCGGCAGCGTCCCACCAAGGCGCATTGCGTCCGGGTCGTACAGGGTGACTTTCAAAATGCCGCCCTCTACCGCGCTTCGTACAAAACCGCTGTATCGGCATCGATAGGAAGTGTTCCAGCCCGAACCGACCTTGACCGGCACATCCTCGCGGGCCACCGCAAGCATTTCTTCAGTCGCAGGCAGATCCTTCATTTTCAACAGGCTGTCCTTTTTCATTTCTGCACCGCCTCTCTTTTCACAAAATCAATGTCATACCATACTCCGGGCTGGATTTTTTCTCCATCTACTTCGGCAACAGCAATCTGACAGATTACTTCGGATTCACGCCGCTCTCTGGCAAATGCGAGAATATCGCCCAGCTTTCCACACGCAGCGGGTGTCTTGCCTCGAACGATGGCATAGCCGTTGCGGCTAACGCCGTGCTCACGCTGTACCTTGCCGCTTACCTTGCGGCCTGGGTGATCCACCATGTAGGCAAGTGCATGGAGAAAGAATTCTTTCCTCGTCAGCTGCCGCAGGATCGTCAGCTCTGTGCAGGCAATTTTGGAGTCACGATCGTCCTCGTCAATATCCCCGCAGGGCTGCACCAAGCAGTAAATGGAGCGATCCATATCGCTGTAATAGGTGAGGCAATCCAGCGGATCCTCTGCACAGTGAAAACCGGTGCTGGCGCAATTTGCCTCCGGGGTGACATTCTTTCCCATGATGAACCGATAACCACGGCAGGAGAGATCCGGCTCAAAGCCTTTATAAGCATACATCAGGCTGCCTCCCCAAAGGAGGAGAGGTCACCCAACGAGATCTGCCCATCGTCGGCTTCCGCTTTTTTCGGCGGTTCCTTCTTCTCCGGCTCTTTCTTCTTTTCTTCCTTTTTCTTCTTGGAAACAGACTTGGAAGATGTTTTCCCACGATAGGGCTGCGGGACAAACTCTTCTTCATCCCCCTGATCCTCCTTGGCATTGGGGTCACGGAAATAGTCCTCCGCCCACTGGTAGCAGAGATCGTCGGGAATATCGCAGCCGTATGCCTGCTGACCGGGGCCCGGTTGAACGCCGTTCGCTTTCAACTCATCCTGCACATAATCCCATGACTTTCGGCTGATATACTGGAAGCAGTGGATCATGCTCTTGCGCGGGTGCATGGTAAGCCGTGCAAAATCGAGGTCATCAATGCACTTGGTCTGGATAAACTCGGAAACGCTTTCTTTCATGTTGCGCCGTGTCAGCTTTTCCGTATCTGCGGACACGCGCTTTGCGGCAGCCTTGAGCAGTTCAGCCGGGCTCATGGCATCCAACTTTTCCAATGCAGCCTGTTCCGCCCGCTGCTTTTCTGCCTGCCTGTCGTCCCATTCTGCCTTGCGCTTGGCTTCAGCCGCTTCGTGCGCACGGCGGGCCTCGTCCTCACTTTGGGTGTCGGAGACGGCCGACGGTTCGCTGACCGCTGTGGCCGGAGCCAGTTCTGTGTCCGGCGGGAAACTGCCTGTTGCTGGCTCCGCGGGGACCGTCTGCGGCATATCCATATCATCATCTTCCATAAAGGCGTTGGAAACGGCAGCCTCATTATTTTGAAGCTCGTAATCCACATTTGAAAAAGCGCCCATTCGTACATTCCTCCTAAATAAAATTTTGAAAAGGACGCTCCTGTGCCAATGGCACAAGGCGTCCTTTTTACATACTTGGCTCAGACCGTGTAGACCAGTGTGCTGAATGGGTCGAAGCAGTAGCACACAACAGTCGGATACTGAGCAGCCGTTCTTTGAATTTCCTGTTGGATGGCAAGGGCCTCACCCATTCCGCAGGGCGTATCCCAGCCGGTCCAGACCATAGCTGTAAAATAGCGGTACTCCGGATGATACCGGATCTCCGCGCCTAAATTTCCGCAAAGCTGTAATACCGCTTCAAGAGATTCCTTCCTTTGTTTCTCCATCGCAGCATACTCATGCCTTCTTTGCCAGCGCGGGAGAGAATTTCACCTGCGGAAAACCAGCCATATCGCAGTAAAAGTATCTGCGCTCGCTTTCATCATACAACTCCAGCACATCGGATGGGGCAATGCTGCGGCCGTGATAGTCCGGGGGGAACGCCTGATTATAGCGTGCAAAAATGCGTTCCAGAATATCACGTTCATCTTGCCCGACCGGGCAGGTTAGCTCACCGTCGTAAACGAGTGTGTATTCCGCCGCCGGCGGCTGCTGAAAGCCGGCCTTGTGCAGCGCGTCAATGCCGCCAAAGGCGAATGCGCGCGTCTCGCCATGCTCCAGATCCAGCTGATAAACACGAAACCGCTGCGTTTTACGCTGACTGTCCAACAGCTCCCGAAAAGAAACGCCGGGGGCAGTCTGTAAGTACGCATCGTATTCCTGCTCCGTCAGCCCCAGATAGTCCCGCAGGGAAATACTGTCCGCCTCCATTGTGTGCCATTTTTCCGTACAGGTTTCCAGCATTTCCAGCCCGCATAGGCCATTAAGATATTGCTCCTTAAATGTCATTCCTGGATCCTCCTTCATTTTCTGTTCTTTCCGGCGCAGCGCAAGCTGCCAGTCATCAATGCCCTTGTAATTGGGATTCCATGTGAGCCTGCGGCAGCGCATCCCGTGCCTGGCCGCCAGCGCATAGATCTTCGATGCGCCTTTCTCCACCATTTCATTGCTGTATTTATCCATGTCCTCCGCCTCGATGATCTCCTCCGTTCCGTTTCGGTGCAGGAACGCAAACAGTCCATCCAGCTTGGCGGTATTGTTAACGCCCAGTGTGGCAACAAAGGTCCTGTGCATCAGCGCGTGAGCGACATCCGCCTTGAGACAGCCTTCCGTCACATATACAACGCGGGAGCAGGGGGCGCCCACAAAATGAATGGGGCTCCCCGAGGTCGTTCCCATGCGCTTTCCCGTGGAGGACAGCGTCAGGTATTTCACGCCCGTTTTCTCCGGTGGATCATCCTTATCCTTGAGCGGGTGATCCAACCGGATCTGCGCGCCGTGGATCAGACCGTCTACACCGAAGATGGGAATGATGATGCCGGATGTCCGCTGATGGAATTTGACCGTCCAGCAGCCGTTATCATCCACATAGAAGCCGGGAACACCCTGCACCCTGCAGCCCGCCTTGACCAACCGATTGGTCAGGGAGCGGCACAGGAAGGGGGGCGGCGTACTCTTAAAGCCAAAGCGTGTGATCTCATCGTCGGACAGCCCCCGCACAGACTGAAGGTGTGTGCGGTGCGCCGGAATGAGGGTCAGCATGGACAGCAGCATGGAGAGGGTCTGATGCACTTCCTGGACAGAAGCTGCGTCAGACTGTTCAACCTCCGTAGGTGCCGCTTTCTCCGGAACGGTATAGTCCGGCGAAAAACCGTTTACCGCCAAAGCGTCGCAGATCTCCCGATAAGCGTCTGAATTGCTGACGCCATATACCTTTGCGTAAAGGGACAGCATTCCGCCGCCTTCACCGCAGTAGTTACAGCGCCACAGGTCTTTTACCGTGTTCAGATTCATTTTCCCCCGGCGGTCACCGCAGATGGGACAATCCACATACACCTGACCGGGAGCCCTCCGCCTGATATTCAGGCGGAGGAGTCCGGCCACATCCATAATGCCAAAGGGGAGATCATGCTTTTTCCCGTAATTCAAACCAGCATCCCTCCCAAGACGCAAAATTTACGGATGGAAGCGGTCAGCTTGCCTTTAACTGCTGCGAACCGCCCATCAGAAGCATGGCGGCAGCCTTCATAATATTGCCGCAGTCCTCACAGAGATAGGCGTAATATTTCAGGCTGGAGGGACGCTGCTCAGAAACCTGTGCCATCGTCCAGCCCTTATTGACGCCGGTGGTTACGACCAGCTCCGCAGCTTCCTCTTCTGTCATCAGCGAAAGGATCTCGTCCACCGTCATATCGTCCGAATATTTCGGTGCAGCCGCTGTCGATGCCGCTGCCGGCATATCGACCACAACAGGCTTCACCGTCTGCGCTGTTTCAACCCGCTCCGTGACAGCAGGCTCCGCTGTTTCCGAAGGAACCTCCTGCGCCTTTTGGGGCATAACCGGATCAGGCTCAGAAGCCGCAGTTCCGCCGCTTAACGCCTGCAGCAGACTCATGGCGTCTGAAACGCTTTCCGTCTGCTGGGTGGTGTGAACCTCTTGCTGAGTTACGTTGGGCGTCTTTGCCGCCTCCTGCGGTTGAACCTCTTGCGGTGTAGGCACTGCCTGCACCGGATGATTTTCGCCGATAGGATCTTCTCGCTGCGGTGCTGCGGCTCTATTTACCGCCGGAGCAGTCTCCTGACGATTTACAGCGCCCGTTGCGACTTCCTGTTTCCCATCGGCCTGTGCATCTACCGCCGCAGAGGGGTTGATCTCACAGAGCTGGATGCCGAAGCCTGCATTATCCAGCGCCGTTTTCAGCGCCTCGTCCTGCGCGGCCTGCACATAGCGTCCGGCAGGGGCCTGTGTCTTTTCCACCGCCGCGGTAAAATTGGTAATGGGCTGGTTGTCCTCTCTGGACAGAAATACCTGCGCCTCATAAACGGCGATTTGGTCTGTGACCCGCAGCCGGTTCAGCAGCATTTTTCCATCAGGGCAGGCCAATCGGAACCAGAGCCGCTGATAGCGCGGCTCCAGCTCGATTCCGCCGTTGGCGTTTCTTTTCAGAAAGCGCAGCGGGTCAAAGCCCTGCACCCTACGAAGCTGCTGCACGGCAGGAATCGCTTGGGTCAGCATAATTCTTTCTCTGGACATGGTTTGATACTCCCTTCATAAAATAAATAAGAGATGACTGTGCGTTTTTTTGCACATTCATCTCACATTAACTGGCACGCTGCCATTCTTCGCCCTCTTCGTTACGGAGAGCCTTGCGCGTGACTGCCTTATAGTAGAGGGCGATGCGTTCGCCCAGCATGGTATTGCGTTTTCCTTTTCGGCTCCGATGGATCGCCATATACAGCGCCCTTTTTTCACCCACCAGCAGCACGCGGCGCTTGGCACGCGTGATTGCCGTGTAGAGAAGATTCCGCGTCAGGAGCACATTATGGGCAGCCAGCAGTGGAATAATGACCGTATCATACTCTGAGCCCATGGATTTGTGGATCGTAATGGCATAGGACAGCTCCAAATCATCCAGAAGTACCTGCGGGCAATCCATATAGCGGCCGTCAAACTCGATCACGACATTGGTACCGCTGATCTTGCGGATCGTGCCGATGTCACCGTTGAAAACACCCTCGCCGACCTGCTTGCCGGATCGGTTATACAGCTTGATGTCGTAATTATTCCGCATCTGCATCACGCGGTCATTGAGGCGGAATATCTTTCCGGCGTACACGATCTCCGGCGTCTCCGGCGCTGCGGGGTTGATCTCCTCGCGGATAGCTTCATTCAGGCTGTTGACCGATGCCTCGCCCTCGGAGCGGAACGGCGATAAAATCTCCACCTGCTCAATTCCTTTTGCGGCGATCTGCTCCCGGTAAAGCTCACGGATGATGCCGGCAGTCTCCTCCTGGCTCTCTGCCTTATGAAAGGCAAAGTCCTCACCATAGTAGAGCGTCGTTTTGCCCTCGTTGATAAAACGGGCATTGTGGGCGATCAGGCTGTCCTGCGCCTGACGGAAGATCTCGTCCAGCACCGTGACTGGCACGACGCCGGAGCCGATCAGCTCGTGAAATACATCACCGGCGCCCACACTCTCTAACTGGTCTGCATCACCGACCAAAAGGACTTTGGTGCCGGGGCGCAAGCGGGAAAAGAGCTGATGGATCAGCCACATATCGACCATGGAAGTCTCGTCCACGATCAGGAGCCCTGCTTCCAGCGGTTTCCGTTCCCGGTCTTTCTTCGATTCCGAATCACCGTGAAGTCCCAGAATGCTGTGGAGCGTCTGTGCTTCATCGATCCCCGTTGCCTCCGCCATACGCCGGCTCGCCTTACCTGTGGGCGCTCCGAGTACGATCTTCTGCTGAGGATAGAGCTGACGGTACACTTCGATCACCGTTTTCAGAACCGTGGTCTTGCCGGTGCCGGGGCCGCCTGTGATGATGGACAGGTTATGCCGGAACACCATTTCCACGCCTTCTGACTGGCGTTTGGACAGGTTGAGCCCTAAGCTATGTTTCACTCGCTCCAACGGCTGTGCAATGTCTACCACCGCCGGATTTGCCAGAAACAGCTCTACCGCTTTCTGTGCGGTTTCGCTCTCCTGCAGAAATTGCTTGGGCAGATACACATTGCCGTGATTCGATACCACCTCGTCCTGCCGGATCATGGCAGACAGTTCCTGTTCGACCTGGCTCATGGGGACGCGCATCTGCGGGAGGGGTATCCGCTCATTGAGCAGCTGCATAGCCGCTTTGAGCAGAGCCTCTGCCTCCAGATAGAGATGTCCGTCCTTTGTCCGTGCGTCCTCCAGCGCATAAAAGAGCGCACCGTGGACGCGCTTCGGATCACGCAGATCTCCACCGGATTTTTGTACGATGGCGTCAATCCTCTTGAAGCCGAACCCCGGCACCTGACAGAGATTGAAGGGACTCTGTCTCACGATGTCTGCACAGGAAGGGCCGAAATGCTGATAGATCTTCTGCGCGGTCGTCGGCGTGACCTTGAACGGGGCCAGCAGGGTCATCAGGACACGCATCCGGCTGGTTTCCGCATAGGCGTCCTTGATCTCCGCAAGCCGTTCCTTCGTAATGCCGCGAATCTCAAGAAGCCGGTCTGGCTGATGTTCCAGAATCTCCAGAGCATTGATGCCAAACTTTTCAATGATCGCGTCGGCGGTCTTTTCTCCGATGCCCTTCAGCAGACCGGAGGCAAGATAATTGCGGACGCCCTCCAATGTGGGCGGCACGATCTCCTGCCAATGATCGACCTGAAGCTGAAGCCCGTATTTTCCGTCCTTCCACTCTCCATCCATCTCGATCTTCACCGTATCCGTCTGCGGCAATTCGATGCCGACGGCGGTAAAGCGGATCAGGTGGTCGTGATAGCGATAGGGACTCCGGGCTTCTGCCGGTACGCTGCTGTCCTCCGTTTTCATCCGAAGGACAGAATATTTGCTGGACGCATTGAAAAACAGTACCTTGTCCAGTGCTGCAACAATGCTCACAGCACATCACCTCCGTTTCCTTTCACGCTGCCTGCAAAGCAGCTTTTTTCACATGGAATCTTCGCCATTCAGACACCGTGACATACTGATCGTAAATATCAGGGTGTTCGTCCTTCAAACGCTCTAAGGCGTCCTTCGATATGCCTGCGGAGCGTACCGGATTGTAGGTTATGGTGTAGCTCTCCGCAGAACCGTTATACACGGCGGTGCAGCTTGTGCCCATTTTCTCGATGAGCATACCCTTCAGCCGTTTAATGTCCTTTTCCAGCTTGTTCACTTCAGCCGCCAACGTCTTTTTCTTCTCTTGCAGGGAAAGAAGCATGGACAGCTGCCCAAACTGTGTCTGTCCCAACAGCACAGGCGGCGCGTCCTTGTCCGCCGGTCCTATCTTTCGCCGCAGGCTTTCGAGGATCAGGTCACCGTCCGCTTCCACATAGGGAGGCGGCGTTTTTGTGAGAACATGATTCTCCCAGAAGTCCCGTTCCAAAGCGATCAGTTCTTCTTCATAGGCCATGTCACGGTCGATACGGCGGATGATTGCCTCGTCTTCCGAATTTCCGTAAAGGCAGCAGAAGTAGACCCGGTCAATATTCATGACCGTCATGTAGTGCCGCCCCTGTGATTCGTAGTAGATGGGAACGATCTCCTCGCCGTTGTACCACCAGTTATCCTTGGCGTTATAGTTTGTGGTCTTGATCTCAAGGATGGCTGTTGTACCATCCGGCAGTTCCACCATATAATCCAGATCCGCCAGCATCCAAGGATACAGCGGGTGCCGGAACATGAATGGTCGGCGGTAGATCTTATAGCCCGTCTTATGAGCGAAGATCTTGGCAACCAGTGGCTCCAGCAGGGTTCCAACCTCCAACTGGACCCAGTTTTCGGCATCATCCGCTGTGACGATATTCAGCTTGTCATAGTAGAGATCCCGCCCAGTACGGAATGGTGAAATTCCGAGAACGGCAGCGGCGTCGCTTCCGCCGATGCCCTTGCGCCGGTATTCCAGCCATTGTTCACGCGGCAGACCTTCTGTACCGACGAGAATTTGCGGAGCGTAACACTTTGCATTTTTCATGGATGCATTCCTCCTCGGTTTCATATTTGATGCGCGGCTTATTCAAAAGCCGCTTCTCTCTGTACCCGTGGTACGGTCGGGAGGAACGTCTGGGATGCCCTCCGGGTTTCCATTTTCGTCTGAATTTCATTTCTTGTTTCCACCTTTCTTGATGATATATCCTCAAAGCCTTTCGGCGTTTGGGCGCAAAAAAGCGGGAACAACGATCCTGGTAAAATCCAGTATGTTTGCCTGACAGCAAACTCTCGTCATTCCCGCAGTATGGGGCAGTACCCCGTAAAATAAAAAAGCCAGCAGCAGCCGGCTCTCATGGCACAGCAATACTACTGACAAAAACGTACAAACCTGACAACGTGCGCAGGTGGATCACTCCACACACAGATCATTGACCTATGCCCAAAGGGAAATTGCGCAAAACTCATTTACGGGCAAAGTGTAACACAATATATTGTATAAGTCAATGCAAAATACTATATTTAGTTTTTCTGGCGCGCGTGCAAAAAATACGGACATGGCCCCGTATTTATTTTGTGAACGGGAAAAACCATCTATTGAACCTTGAAAACGCCGCCCCCAACTGCGGCTGCATCGATTTGTCCGGGAGTTATACAGGATCGGCTGACAGTATGCGTTTGCGTACCTGCCGGGGAAGTGCCGCACAGCGGCAGCCTGCAAATACGCGGCCTGAAGCGAGGGCGCAGGAAATGGTCCGGACGCAAAATCGCAATCCTTACAGAATTTTATGCTTGGCAACCGCTATTGCGGAGTGTATAATGTGCCTACCCTGCTAAACCATTAGGAAAGGAGGCACTACTGCATTCTATAACGGTTTCCAAGCTGCAATAGGAGGTATTACCTTGTCTGACCAAATTTGCAGCAACAATGTTCAACGTACCTACACCGTCGAACAGGTCTCTCGAATCCTTGGGATCAGTCTCCGCAAGACCTATTACCTCTGTGAGCACACAACTGATTTTAAGGTCATTCGGCTTGGGAAGCGGTGCCTGCGCATTCATAAAGAGTCTTTTGATTCTTGGTTCAATGCGTTGGATCAGCCATAGAGCATCGAACAAGGAAGGAACCGTTATGGCAACATATACTATTCGCGGAACATCTCACAACATCGTCTACACCTATAAGACGATTGACGGAAAACGTAAACAGCAATGGGAATCCTATTCCTCGGAGTTGGAGGCGATACAGCGCAAAGCCTACATCGACTATCTCCAAGCTCAAAATAGGGCATCTGATATTACTCATGAGGCTGCTGAGTATCGCCGCAAAAAAGCCATTGAGAAAACAGCTCAAAAAATCGCCGCAGAAAATGCAGCAGTCGTTGTCGAGCCTCCGTCCATCGAAACTGAAGACAATATGAGCAAGACCTACCGAGAATTCATGGAGCGCTTTTTGCCGATCTATGCAAGGAAACGGAACTTCTCGCCCAAGACCTACGACAGCTATCGTCAAAATCTGGAAACACACATCTACCCTTACTTTGGTGATTGGGTCATGAGCTCTATTACGAGCAGCGCTATTGACGGCTTCATTGACTATCTTTTTCAAAAACCATGTCGTGGAAGCAAAAGTTATGGCAAACGTGCTTCAGAGGTTCCAACTCTGAGCTCTGGAACTGTAAAAAAATGCTATAACATTCTTACTCTTGGCTTTGAAACAGCAAAGCGATGGAACTATATCTCGGAAATTCCTAACACCAAAGGTCCGTCTGAGCACTACAAGAAGCGCAAAGCCTGGTCTTCTGAGCACATCTCAAAAATTCTCGACCAAATTCAGGATGATCCCATTCTCCATCTCTCGGTACATCTCGCTTTTATTTGTTCACTCAGAGCGGGGGAAATTGTTGCAATCGATATTAACTCAATCAACCTTAATGAAGGCAGCATGTGGATCTCCCAGATTCTCGAGCGCGTCTCTGACGAGTCTCTCAAAACTCTTTCCAAAGAAAAAATAGCTAAAGTTTTTCCAAAGCAGTTTTCTAACGCTAAAAGCCGCCTTGTCTTAAAAACGCCGAAGACGGAGGGCAGTTTGAGAAAACAGTACCTAACTCGTCCATTGGTTCAAGAAATCAAAGAGCGCATTGCAGAAATTAACAAAACAAAAGAACTCCTTGGTCCAGAATATCAGGACAACGGTTTTCTAATCTGTCAGTCTGATGGACGCCCTGTTGATCCAAATAATCTCTGCAAATCCTTTAAGGAATGGCAGAGTACAATGAATATCACAGATCAAATTGATCTTCAGGGGCTACGCAAGTCAGGGCAAATGCACAAAATCAGATTGACGAAAAACAATTATCAACTTGTCGCTGCTAATGCTGGGCAATCCCCCGAAGTGCTTATGCATCATTACAACGAAGCGCTTGAAGCCGAAAAACAGCAGCTTGCCTCGATGGTTGAATCAAGTTTTTATCCATCACTTGAAAAAAAGAGTGAGACACTATCAACTCTTGACCCAGCCGAAATTTTGAAACTAATTCAGGAGAATCCAGACCTCGCAGCGAAACTTGTGCAGCTATTGAAAGTCTCTGCGTAAGATGACACTCCTTGCAAACATTTTTTCGTTTAGCACGATCTTTAGCAGGATGTTTAGCAGAACCCATAAATTGAGGTATTTGAGGGCTATCTCAAAAAAAGAAAAACCTCAAAACCATTGCGGTTTCAAGGTTTTTTTGGAGCTGCTGGGCAGATTCGAACTGCCGACCTCATCCTTACCAACTGCCGTAGAGCCTTCCAGCCCCTGCTGTACAAGGCTTTTCGGCGGTTTTTTGTCCAAAAAGGACGAGGTCACAGCCTGTTTGTTCCATTGTTTCCATCCGCGCGTTTCCCCGTTTGGGTCACGGTGTGGGTCAGAGTCTCTTCAGCTCATCAAGAAACGAAGGCAAAACATCAAATATGATCGCGCAGATGACTGTCCAGTTCTCATATCCTCATAATGATGCACCAGCCTGTGCCTCAGTCCTGCGATCTTCACCCAAGGGATATCCGGATATTGCTTCTTGAAGTCTTCTGATAAATTAGCAGCATGCTCTCCAATGTTGTAGAGCGGTGTTGTAACGGTCCATTGAACCGCTTCTTCTGCAAAAATTTTCTCCGGAGTGATGTTCTCTTTCTCCACATAACGCAGGAGCTTCTCGGTTGTCCCCCGCATCTTTTCAATTCTCTGCTGGTCACTATATTTCATGCGATCCGGACCCCTTCCTCCATAATCGTATGGTAGAAAGCAGAGCCTGTGTTGACCTCTCTCAGCTCATAAACGTCTACAGCTTTCCCCATGGTGCGATGCAGTTCCTCCGCAATGCAGAAAATATCCGTCGGATCAAATTTGCTGCCACCGACCACGATTAAATCAATATCAGAGGCCGCATCCGCTTCCTGCCTTGCATAAGAGCCGAACAGGATCGCACTTTCCGCATGATACTTTTTTAGCAACTGCCGTACTACAGCGAAAATCTCACTCTGTGTGTAGATATGGTCAGACATCGGCTTCGCACCTCCTTTTCTTGTGATATAGTATACCATAACTTTCGCAAAAAATGAAGTGGCAAATTGAAGTCATCGCAGCCACGCTTCTCGTTCCAAAAACGCACCGCTGTAACCAAAGAGTACGCCCTCGCATTTGTTCGCTCTTTTTATAGCAAAAGATGCCGCAAATCAGTAGGATGCAAAAGCCGTTTTTCACGTATTCACATTGTCATATTTTCCACTGCTGTATTCAATAAAACCTTTCAGCGGAGATAGCCAACGCAGGCTATCTCCGCTGAACTTCTGTATGCAGTTTCTTCAAGCACAGTCATCAACTTATCACAGACATTGACAAGAAACTCCGTCTTACACTTTGGGCAATACAGCAAATGCTGTATCAAAATCGCAGACTACTATTCATTGCTTAATGCAAGAACAATGTTTTTGCGCGCTGTCAGCATACGCTTCCACGCCCCGGTATCAACAAAGCAACGGCCACTGCCGTCATTCTGCGCGGCAAGTTGATAAAAATCATAGGCAACTCCATGGCCAGCATGAGACGGTAAAACAATATCCACTGGCATATCGATCACGCGATCAATCGACTCACAATAAATCTGTCTCATATTTCTGGGAAAATCATTCCAAGCCATGTCACTGTCTGTCAGTGTCCCTTCACCAAGACCACCGTGGATACCGCAAAGAAGCTTTTCTTTCTCAGTCCCCTCCATTGCAGGAACCTCGAAGAAGAGTGAAGTTGTGCCAGGCGTATGGCCTGGGCAATGAACCGGAGTAATCTGAAAGTTTCCGCAATCAATTGGCTTGTCATAATCGTAGAAATGATGAATCGGGAACTCCGGAATATGTTCTTCGCCAAGCGTGAGGTCACGACGCTGGGTAAAGAAGTATTCATCATCTTTGCCAAGCCAAACTTCACAGCCACTCATCTCATAAACAGCTCTGGCGGCACCACAATGGTCATAATGTCCATGCGTCAGCAGCAGCTTCTTAATCCTGCGAGGATCAAAGCCAAGACGGTGAATAGAGTCCACCAACAGGTAGAAGGTCTCCTGCATGGCGCAGTCGATCAACACAAGTCCCTCCGAGGTATCAAGCAGGAAGGCCGACACCCAATCAACGCCGACGAAGTAGACATTCTTCATTATCTGGAACGGAGCCTTATCCTCCAACCATGGGAACTTAAGTCTTTCAAGCTCATCCATTTTCTTTCCTCCGCGCTTATTCATCCCTCATGTTAAAGCCTTCTGCACGCTGCATCTGACGGTCAACTTCGGTCTCCTTGCCCGCCTTCTTCTTGGCAAGTTCACGGCGTTCTCGGATAAAAGGCCAGAACAAAGAAAACGCCATAACAGCAAGAAGTGCCGCACTGACAGGGCGCTGTAAAAAAATCAGGAATCCATTGGAAGAATAGGTCAAGCCTTCACGCAGGTATTTTTCCATCATCGGGCCAAGGATGTAGCCAAGGATAAACGGCGCATAGGGGAGATTCCCATAAATCATAAACAATCCGAGGGCGCCGAGGAAAACCATCATGCCGCAGTTGAAAATAGAATAAGAATTTGCGTACAGTCCCACAATACAGATGATGAAAATCGCACTATAGAGATAATGGGTAGGCGTCCGAAGAATGTACGGGAAGGTTCGCATACCAAACCATTCACAAGCAAAGGTAACAAGTGCGCCGAGCAGCAGTGTGCCAAAGAAGCAGTACACCAGTACGGTGTTGGAGCTCATCAGCAGAGGACCCGCCTCAATGCCGTGTATCATCAGAGCGCTGATAAGCAATGCACAAGTCGTATCACCGGGGATGCCAAGGGCAATCATCGGGATAATAGCTCCTCCGATAGAGGCATTGTTTGCGATTTCAGGGGCAATAACACCCTCAACACAACCGGTGCCAAACTTTTCGGGCGTTTTTGATTTTGCCTTGGCAACCGCATAAGCAACCACGTTAGAAAGGCCCGCACCCATGCCGGGCATAAAGCCAATTGCAAGGCCAAGTGCGTAAGAGGTGGCGATCGTCTTTCCATGGCTAAAATACTCTTTCATAGAAATACCGATGCCTTTGATCCCCTTGGTATCGATTTCGGGGGACTGCATGTCACCCTTTGCAAAATTGTGAACAAGGTCAGCGACCGCAAAGAGGCCAAGACAAACCGCAAGAATATCTACGCCGCTGCGAAGATTGGTAATACCAAAAGTGTAACGGATAGCAGCGTCCACGGGAGCCATACCTACTGTACCGGCCGCCATACCCAGGCCGGCCGCCATCAAGCCGCTGAACATATTCCCCTTGGAAATGGTAACAACCAAAACAATAGCGGCTGTACAAAGAGAGAAGTACTCCCACGGACCAAGCTTGATTGCGATACGAGCCAATGGTGCACAAACAAGCATAGCAATCAAAACGCTTGTAAAGGTCGAAATCAAGCTGGAAAAGATACCGACGCCAAGCGCTTTGCTCGCTTGGCCCTTTTTCGCCATCGCGTATCCATCGTAAACAGTGGCAAGATTTGCATTCGTTCCAGGAATACCAAGCAGAATAGCGGAAATCAAGCCTCCGGAAACGCCGCCACAGTAAATGCTTGCCATAAAGATAATCGCTGTCGTTGCGTTCATTGCAAAGGAAACCGGCAGCAGCAGCGTAATTGCCGTATTTGCGCCCAAGCCAGGGATGGCACCAAAAATGATGCCGATTATTACACCGCCGACTAAAAACGCCAAATTCGTCGGCGTAAAAAGGCTCTGTAGAACATCTAAAACCATATGATTATTCCTCCTTGATCTATGTTGTCAGCGGCACGCAATCAGAACAGTTCCCAAATGGTACCGACCGGCAGCACGATGGAGAGCAGTTCACCGAAAAGCAGATACATGATGCCTGTAAGACCAGCAGAAAACAGGATGGGACTATACCAACGAACCTTGCGGTCTTCTTTCAACAGGAAAACGCACAAAACGCCAGCGACAAAAGTGCTGAGCAGATAGCCCAGAATTTTGAACGAGTAGACATAGACACTCAGCAACGCAAAGACGGCGAGTACCTTCAGCCAACTTTTGTTCGTTTCATAAAAATTGTCATCATCTTCCTGTGTACAGGTAAGAAACTTTCCCACAGAGGTTACGAGCAACAGAACGCCGATGATAATTGGGAACAATCTGGAACCGGGATCTCTGTCTCCGGCATAATTGAAGATACCCTTGATATCTTTTGACATATAAAGCCAGATAATGGCAAAAATAAACATGATCACGCTTACGCGGCGATCTCTGTTTTTGAACATTGCTTTTAACAGGTTCATGGTTCTCCTCTCTTATCCGGATATATAGGAGCCTGGCAAATACTAGGCTCCTATAAGCCTTTGTTTTACATCTTTGCAGCCTTCGCAATCAGCCCTGAGAGGACATATAATCGTTCCAGGCAGACTCGGCGGATGCATAATCACTCTGCAGTCTGGCAACAGTCTCTTCGAGATTGCCGTAGGAAACATAGTCGCAGCCTCTCTCGGCAAGGGAGGTCTGAACAGATTCGGTCGCAAGCGCAGCGTTGAACAACTCATTGATCTTTTCATAAACACCGTCAGCGGCTCCGAGGGGAGCCCAGACGATAAAGGTGGTACCCATGGTGCAGTTTTCGTAACCAAGGTCAGCCAGAGTGGGGATTGCCTTGATGCTGTCAACCGACTTATCGCTGATGGGGAGAACGCTGGCAAGCACCTTAACTTCGCCAGCCTCCAAATAATTCTGGGTAGTCGTCTGGTTCGTTAAATAGCAGGACATATTTCCGCCCATGACCATGGCAACAGCATCCGCGTCACTGCCGTTGGTGGCAACGAGAGAGCAATCAAGACCAGTGGATTTGATGAACTGGCTGGTCAGGATAGTCATGGTGGAACCGGGGGCGCCAGCACCCAGAGTCAGTTCACCGGGGTGCTCCTTGCCATAGGCGATCATCTCATCAAGCGTGTCATAAGGAGCATCCTTGTTAACAACAACAAAGTAGGAGCTGTTGCCATCCATGGCGAAAACAGGTTGAATATCAGTCATGGGATTGATATCAGAGACACCGGAGAGATAGGTAACAAACATACTATTGAGAGCAAAAATAAGCTGATCACAGATAGAAGCATCGGAAGTGCGAACCTGCTCCCAGCCGATAACGCCGCCGCCATCGGTCATATTGACAACACCGAAGTTGCCGTTTGCACCAAGAGCCTCAGCAAGCGTGCGAGCAGTCAGATCCGTACCGCCACCTGCGCCATAGGCGACCACGAGCTGAACAGCCGTGGAAGGCCATTTGACTTCGGTGGCTTCGGAGCCATCCTTTGCATCCGTGTTTGGGTCAGTAGTTTCCTTTGTGCCGCAGCCAAACATGGACAGAGCCATAAGAGCAGCAAGCAAGAGCGCGATGAGTTTTTTCATTTTTTGTTTCCTCCATATTTTTTTATATTAATATGGTTCAGAAATTCTTGCAACCATATTGATATACGATACACATTGTTTATCCAAATTGCGTGTTATGCGCAAACCAAATGGATTGCAAAGCCTGCTATTTCATCTGCGAGATAAATGGCAATCAAGTGGCCGTCTTTGATAACTGCGGTCTCTTCGGCGAGGGCAACGCCACGCTCTTTTAAATAGGCAACCGCTCCTTCGATATCTGCCGTACCAATAGCGATATGACCATTTGTTCCACGAAATATTTTTTTCATGATCTCGATTCTCTTATCCGCTGTGAAAATAGAGGAATTTCCTACTGTGTAAGAAAAGCCAAATAATGTTTCAAACGTCCTTGCCGCAGAGAGCGCAGCCTCTTCATTTTCTTGGTTGATGCCAATGTGCGCAATATGGAAATCGAAATTTTTCATTTTTGTACCTCTTATCTCTGTACACGGCCGGAACCATTGCCATTAGCGAGGGTTTCAACCTCACCAACGCTGACGAGGTTAAAGTCATGTTCTATGCTGTGTTTGAGACACGATGCCGCCACCGCAAAGTCGATTGCCTTTTGATTGTCGTAATCAGAGATTAAGCTGTAAATCAGCCCACCGCCAAAGCTATCGCCACCGCCGACGCGATCCACAATATGGATGTGATAAGTTTTGGAAAAATAAGCATTTTTGCCATCGAAGAGCATACCGGCCCAATCGTTATCGTTTGCAGAAAGGCTGCCTCGGAGTGTAATGGCCACTTTTTTGCAGCGAAATCGTTCGCAGATTTGTCTGGCAACATCAACATATCCATCTCGATTGAGCTTGCCGCCTTCAATATCGGTACCCATGGATGCGATGCCAAAAACATCCTTGGCATCTTCCTCATTTGCAATGCAGACATCAACATAGGGCATCAGCCTTCCCATGACTTCGCCAGCCTTTTCGCGGCTCCAGAGTTTTTTGCGATAGTTGAGGTCGCAGGAAATTGTGATGCCACGTTCTTTGGCCGCTCTGCAGGCGGCAAGACACGCCTCGGCACAATCATCACTCAACGCCGGAGTAATGCCAGTCCAATGGAACCAATCCGCACCCTCAAAAATTTTGTTCCAATCGTATTCGTCGGCCTTTGCCAACGCAATCGAGCTGCCTGCACGGTCATAAATGACCTTGGATGCGCGCTGAGAAGCTCCCTTTTCCACAAAGTAAACGCCCATTCGAGGGCCGCCGCGCAGAAGGAAAGACGTGTCAACCCCATTGCGCCGCAGCTCGCGCACAACACAATCTCCTATCTCATGAGTCGGCACCTTGCTGACAAAAGCAGCATCCAAGCCATAGTTCGCAAGCGAAACCGCTACATTAGCTTCTCCGCCCGCAAAGCTTACTTCATATCTTTCAGCCTGTACCAAGCGAAGATAACCCTCCGGATTAAGCCGCATCATAATTTCGCCAAAAGTAACTACTCTTTTTGCCATTATTTTTTCTCCTTACATTCTCGTAGCAGCAATGGTTTTTTTTGCTGTTTCCGTCAGGGACGCATAATCGCCTGCTTCAATTGCCTTTTTGCTCACAAGATTACCGCCAATTCCAGCTCCGACGCACCCTGCAGCAAGGAATTCAGCAATATTGCTCTCGCTGATGCCGCCGACAGCCATCAGACGAATGTTGCTCAACGGAGCTCGAATAGCCTTGATATAGGCAGAGCCAAGATTACCTGCAGGAAAAATCTTTACAAAGTCTGCACCGAAGTCGTGTGCCGTCACTGCTTCAGTTGGAGTCATTGCACCAGGAATAGAGACCATGCCAAGCTCTGTTGTGCGTTTAATCACTTCGCCGTTCACGTCGGGGGAGATAACAAATTCTCCACCACTCGCTTTGGTAATCTCAACTTGCGCAACATTCATGACCGTCCCCGCTCCGACCTTCATTTTACCATCCAGTTCCTTAACGACTGCAGTAATCATTGCACCAATCTCAGAATCGGCGATTTTACCGGTTGCGTCAAATGTCACTTCCATAAAGCGAATCCCGCCATCGTAAAGAGCCTTTGCAGCGGATACGACCTGTTCCGCAGCAAGTCCCCGCGCGATGGCAATAATTTTCTCTTGTTGCATTTTTTGAATAAGGCTTTCCTTTGTCATGAGCAATTCCTTCTTTCTCAACATACAGCTCCATCAAACTGGTATGTTAGTTTTCTGTATCATTTTACTAAGCATTTTCAGAAAAGTCAATACACGTTTTGAATTATCTTTAAAAATGCTTATTTTTTGTTCTTGCACTTTTTGTGTTGACAGGAATACGAAGAGGCGTTAAAATATTCTGGTATACCAGATTTCCGACTATTACATTGAAAGAGGGTACAATATGAAGGCCATTATTACGGACTATCAGTATGAAAATGTTAATCAGGAAAAATCGCTAATCGAAGGTGCCGGCTATATGCTCGTCGCACATACCACTTCAACCCCGGAAGAGATTATCGCCGCAGCTTCAGATGCTGATGCCGTTATTACTCAATACTGCAATATCGATGAGCGTATAATCTCAAGGCTTCAGCACTGCCGTGTAATCATCAAATACGGCATCGGCATTAATAATATTGATGTCGACGCTGCTTCCAGACGCGGAATCTATGTCTGCAATGTACCCGATTATGGGGTGGACGAAGTTTCCAATCATGCAATTTCACTTTACTTTGCATTGAACAAAAAGCTGTTCACTTTAGCCGACGCATTGCGTAGCGGTGATTGGGGTTATTCCTCTGTCGTTCCCCTGCATCGAATCGCAGGTTCCACGCTTGGTCTCGCCGGTTTTGGGCGCATCCCTCAGTCCGTTGCCAAAAAAATGAAGGGCTTTGATGTACATATTCTTGCCTATGATCCGTTTTGCTCCGCCGAAAAGATGTCTGAGATGGGTGTGGAAAAAGTCGAATTGTCTCAGCTTTTAGAGGAGTCTGATTCTATCTCCATTCATTGCCCGTCTACCCCCGAAACTCACCATATGTTTAATTCCGACGCGTTTCGGGCTATGAAGAAAACAGCCTTCCTCATCAACACCGCCCGCGGCGACATTATTGATGAGGCCGCCCTGATTGCCGCTCTGGAGCAAAATGCAATCGCGGGCGCAGGGCTTGATGTTTTTGAGCGTGAGCCGATTTCAAAAGACTCCCCCCTGCTCCATATGCCTAATGTCATTGCGACACCGCACAGCGCGTGGTATACTGAAGAGTCCATTAAAGCTCTACAGCGCAGCGTCGGCGAAGAAGTTGTACGCGTCTTAGGTGGGAATCCTCCGCTTCATCCTTGTAATATAGCGGCACTAAAAAAATATGGATTTTAATTTTTGCAAGCAATCTTTGACAATTTAATTGAATTGTGAGACAATCAGCTTGACATCTCAACAGGGAGAGATTTATTGATGATTGAAAACAATGACATTAGTAGCCTCGAATCTTTTATCTACACCTCCTTGAAGGATCAGATCATAAATCTTGATCTCTTACCAGGGACAAAACTCAGCGAAATGAAAATTGCCAAGCTATATGGTTGCAGCCGCGCACCCGTGCGCGGAGCATTTTCAGAGCTTCGAGTTAAAGGCTATGTCGAGTCCCGACCACAGGTCGGGACTTTCGTCTCCAAAATTGATCTGGACCGCGTAGAGGAGATTCGTTTTGTGCGTGAAAGCGTAGAGGTGGCTGTTCTCAGTCTTGGCATTGAAAAGAACCTGTTTGCTCCTAAGCTTTCCCTGCTGCAAGCCAACATTAATGAGATGATTCTCGCACGCAACCAGATGAATTTAAAACGTTTCACCGAACTCGACGTTATGTTTCATAACATTTTGTATTCGGCTGTTAACAAACCATTTGTCAGTAAGTACTGTGGCGACAATGATGTGCATTATGCCCGCCTGCGTTTCATGGTTACACGAGAGCCTAAAAGCTTACAAACTACAACCAATGAACATCAGGAAATTCTAAAACTGATTTCCGATAGGAACGTAGCTGGAATTAACGATGTTGTCTTTCGCCATTTGCACAACATTTATAATTTTCTTGACAGGAAAGCACTTTCAAACGCAGATATATTTGTTGGGGGTACTCAACTGTAAGTATGGTTTTATGCTTATATGCAGTTGCCGAGATCTATACATCTTCACGTTCTGACCAGTCAAATATTTCATCAACATATTACAGTACCCGCAACCAAGCAGTTGCGGGTACTGCTCTTTAAACAGAATATTTTTCTATGTCTTCTGCGTTGATGAAAGCGTTCATCGCAGTTCGACTCACGCTTTCCTGTCCTCGGGAGTTATTTAAATGATGACAGCTAAAAGCAATTTTGTAACCTTTCGGCGTGGCTCACATCCCTGTACGGTTTCAGGTGCGGATTTCACAGGGCACCATAGGGTAGAACGCCTCTTTTCATCGGTCGATAGGAGCAGAACGTCTCTCAAATGCCTAACATCCTTATTGAAGTCACATCATCTAAGTTCTTTCACTTTTGTCTCTGCTTTATATGAATCGCATAATTCACTTGCGCCTTATTATTTTTCTCTATTTAATTCAACGAGTCTTTCTTGACAACTCTCCAAGCCTGCTATTATACTGGTAGTAGGCTAAAGCCTAATCTCGCAGCTTTCCGGTGAGGTCCACACCCCGGTGTGGCCTCAGACATTCATG
>OLVZ01000500.1_pt1 | contig 37808 bp, 32 predicted proteins | sample 1673341 | NCBI WGS metagenome assembly OLVZ01 (sample SAMEA3178944, study PRJEB25190) | human gut metagenome | biome: human gut; feature: human-associated habitat; material: faeces | place: Austria | collected 2013 | reverse complement strand
TTCCCCGTTTCGAGGCGGTCGCCGGTCTCTGGTCTGCGTCAGATTAAGAAATAAAGGGAAACGGGAGTCAAGAGGGTAGAAACCGTAGGTGTCTACCCTTTTGCCCATACGCCGTGGGTACGGCGAACTCCCGCCGCCCGCAGGCGGTAACTCTTCGCTCGGAAACAACATACCGCTTGCGCGCCTCGCGTACCCGGCCTTGCGGGTGCACAAGTTTTCTGCCAAGGGCATTTCCCTTGCGCAAACGCGCAAAAAGAGGTATACTAATTCTATCTGGACTATTCCACTGGAAGGAGCATCATCGATGCGAGATGGATTTATCAAAATTGCCGCGGCAACGCCTGATCTGCACGTCGCGGACTGTGCATATAATACCTCTGAGATCGTAAAGCTGGCGAAGGAGGCCGCTGCCAAAGGCGCGAAGCTCATCACATTCCCCGAGCTGTGCCTGACCGGCTACACCTGCGGCGACCTGTTCCTGCAGGAAACGCTGCTCGAGGGCGCACTGGACGCGCTGAACACGGTCTGCCGCGAGACCGCAGAGCTTGCGGCTGTCATCGTAGTCGGTCTGCCGCTGCGTGTGCGCGGCAAGCTGTATAATGTGGCTGCTGTCGTAAATGCCGGTGACGTGCTGGCGTTCGTGCCGAAAACCCATCTTCCGAACTACTCGGAGTTCTACGAGCAGCGCCATTTCGTGTCTGCGGACACCCTGTCCGGCGGTATGGAGGGTGTAGATGTGAAGAACGCGGACGGCGAGGCCATCTGTGTACCGCTCGTGACCGACAGCATTTTTCAGTGCGATGAGCAGCCGCTGTTTACCTTCGGCGTGGAGATCTGCGAGGATCTGTGGGTGCCGAACCCGCCGTCCACCGCGCTGGCGCAGATGGGCGCGCACATTATCGTCAACCTGTCTGCTTCGGATGAGATCATCGGCAAGGCAGGCTATCGCCGCGACCTTGTTCGTCAGCAGTCCGGTCGTCTGCTGTGCGCGTATCTGTATGCGGATGCCGGTTTCGGTGAGTCCACGCAGGACCTCGTTTTTGCGGGCCACGACCTCATCGCGGAGAACGGCGCACTGCTGTCCGAGAGCAAGATGTTCTCGCAGGGCATCATTTACGCGGATATCGACCTCCAGCGCCTTGCACACGAGCGTCAGCGCATGAACACATTCGAGTCTATCGAGGGCGGCGTGTTCTCGTTCTCGCTCGAGCCGGTGGAAAATGACCTTGCCGACCGCACATTCCCGCGCACGCCGTTCGTTCCGGCGAACAAGGCACTCCGCGATGAGCGCTGCGAGGAGATCCTGACGCTTCAGGCGACCGGCCTTGCCACCCGTCTGCGCCATACGCACGCGAAAACGGCGGTTGTTGGTCTGTCCGGCGGACTGGATTCCACGCTCGCACTTATCGTGCTCGTACACGCATTCGATATGCTCGAACTCGACCGCAAGGGCATTCTGGCTGTCACCATGCCGTGCTTCGGCACAACCGCCCGCACCAAGGGCAACGCCGAAAAGCTGGCCGAGGCCTACGGCGTCACGCTCAAGACCGTGGATATCAAGGCGGCGGTCGATCAGCATTTCATGGACATCGGCCAGTCCAAGGATGATCTTTCCGTTACCTTTGAGAACGGTCAGGCGCGCATGCGCACGCTGGTGCTGATGAACCTCGCCAACAAGAACGGCGGCATGGTGGTCGGCACGGGCGACCTGTCCGAGCTGGCGCTCGGCTGGGCGACCTACAACGGCGACCACATGAGTATGTACGGCGTGAACGGCTCTATCCCGAAAACGCTGGTGCGCTACCTTGTTGCCTATGAGGCCGACCGCACGCTCGGCGAGCTGTCTGACGTTTTGCAGGATGTGCTCGATACCCCGGTATCGCCCGAGCTGCTGCCGCCCAAGGACGGCGAGATCAGCCAAAAGACCGAGGATCTGGTCGGCCCGTATGAGCTGCACGACTTTTTCCTGTATTATATGCTGCGCTTCGGTTATCCGCCGCGCAAGATCTTCCGCGCCGCGCACAAGACCTTTGCGGGCGTGTATGACGATGCGACCATCAAGAAGTGGCTGACGACCTTCATGCGCCGCTTCTTTACGCAGCAGTTCAAGCGCTCCTGCCTGCCGGACGGCCCGAAGGTCGGTACCGTAACGCTTTCGCCGCGCGGCGACTGGCGTATGCCGTCGGACGCAGTATCCGCGCTGTGGCTCAAGGAAGCGGAGAGTCTGTAACAGAATTTATGACATAGGGCGGGTACTCCCGCCCTATGATATTCCAATACAAAGGAGAATCTCCTTTTGAAGAATTTGATTCGCGGCATAGCGGTACTGCTGACAGCGGTATTTCTGTGCTTCAACATCTATTATGAGTTAGCACCCGGAATCACCGTTGCACCCGAGCAGAAATTCGTGTTTGCAGCGATTTTTGCGGTGCTTTTGCGTGCTGCGCTGTTCTGCGGCGTGCCGGACAATACGCGTCCGATACGGCGGCGGCTGTACATGCTGGCGCTGTTTCTGTACTACATATGGGTGCTGCTGAATGTGCTGTTTTTCGATAACGCGTTCGGCCGCGGATTTGGTCATACCTCGCTCGATATGGTGAATCTGGAGCCGCTCCGCACGGTGAAAAATTACCTGTTAGCCTACGGCTACGGCAATATCTCGCTGCGGCTTGTGGTGCTCAATCTGGCAGGCAATTTGATTGCGTTCGCGCCGATGGGCGTGTTCCTGCCCGCACTGTTCCGCTGGCAGAGAAGCATTTTCTTCTTCACGGCGTCGCTCACGCTGAGCATTACGGCGGTGGAAGTGCTGCAGGTGTACACCGGAACGGGCTCGTGCGATGTGGATGATCTTATCCTCAATCTCGCGGGTGCGCTGCTCGTTTTTATCGTGTGCAGAGTGACACCGCTTTGGCATCGCATTTGCAGCGTTAATCCAAGACCAAAAAAATAATGGAGAATTGAGAATGGAAAATGGAGAATGAACGCGATGGCTTCATCTCTTTGTGATAAGTTTTTATCTCAACATTCATTTTCAATTCTCCATCTTCAATTCTCAATTTTATTTGACAAACCCTGTCTGCCGTTATAAACTTTAACTGAATAAAAAACAAAAGACAGGGGGAACCCATTCATGTTTGATACCGTACTCATCGCCGGTCTGGGCCTGATGGGCGGCTCGATGGCGAAAACCATCAAGGCGCGCACACTCAGCCGCGTTTTAGGCTGGAACCGCACGCGCGCGACCGCAGAGCAGGCACTGGCTGACGGCTCGATTGACGCGATTGCGACCGAAGCACTGTACAAGGAGGCTGACCTTGTTATCATTGGTCTGTACCCGCAGGCAACGGTGGACTGGCTGCTCGAGAACATGCCGAAGATGAAAAAGGGCTGCGTGATCGTCGATATGGTCGGCGTCAAGCAGTTTATGGTCGATCATCTGGAGCAGGCGGCGCTTGACGCCGGTGTGCACTACGTCGGCGGTCACCCGATGGCGGGCCGTGAGTTCTCCGGTCTGGATTTTGCCCTGCCGACCCTGTTTGACGGTGCGAGCATGATCTTTGTGCCGACCAAGAGCAGCACCGAGCGTGTGCTTGAACAGCTGGAGGCGTACTTCATGTCGCTCGGCTTCGGCCAGACCGTGCGCTGTACCGCGCAGCAGCACGATCACATGATCGCGTTTACCTCGCAGCTGGCGCATGTGGTTTCCTCGGCGTACATCAAAAGTCCGGAGGCGGACAAGCACAACGGCTACTCGGCGGGCAGCTACAAGGATCTGACGCGTGTTGCCAAGCTGAATGAGACCATGTGGAGCGAGCTGTTTCTGTGCAACGCAGAGCCGCTCGCGCAGGAGATTGACGAGGTCATCAAGCACCTTGACGAATACCGCAAGGCCATCCGTGCAGGAGACCGCGAGGAACTGACCATTCTGCTGAGAGACGGACGCGAGCGCAAGGAAAGACTGGGTTAATCAGAAATTCGAAACGATACGAAAAGGGACAATGCCTGTGTGCGTTGTTCCTTTCCTTTTGCGCGGATTCGGGAAATTGTTAAGGAAACAGGTCGCAGAACGTAAATTTTTGCGCATACCTCCAAAATCCTGCGTCTGTCCGCGCAATCCATTTACATAGGAATTTGTTTTTGTTATAATTTATTTGCATGAAATCAGAAAGTGTTTTGCTAAGGGGAATGAATGGCACAGCACTTTACAGGACAACACAAAGGAGTGTGGGTATGCAAGAGAAAATTTCTATGGACGCAGCGCACGATTTTGAGGCAAAAATGCCTCTGTCGCGCAAGATTCCGCTGGGACTGCAGCACGTTTTTGCGATGTTCGTCGGCAACCTGACGCCGCTGCTCATCATCATGGGTGCGTGCGGCATTGCAGGCGGCGAGTTCGCGGACCTGCAGGTAAGCGTTCTGCAGAACGCGATGTTCGTGGCCGGCGTGGTAACGCTGGTGCAGCTGTTTTCCATCGGCCCGATCGGCGGCAAGGTGCCGATCATCATGGGTACAAGCTCGGGTTTTATCGGCGTGTTCAACAGCGTTGCGGCTACCATGGGCGGCGGTGTGATTGCGTATGGCGCGATTATGGGTGCGTCCATTCTCGGCGGCCTGTTTGAGACGGTACTTGGCTTTTTCCTCAAGCCGCTGCGCAAATTCTTTCCGGCGGTCGTTACCGGCACGGTCGTGCTGAGTATCGGTCTGTCGCTGATCTCGGTCGGCATCAATTCCTTCGGCGGCGGCAACTCCGCGAAGGATTTCGGCTCGATGGAAAATCTGCTGCTGGCGCTGTTCGTGCTGGTGGTTATTCTGGTCGTCAAGCACGGCTGCAAGGGCTTCCTTGGCTCGTCCGCGATCTTTGTCGGCATTATTGCAGGCTACATTGCGGCAATCATCATGGGTTTTGTTCTGCCGACCACCGCAGTTGATGCGGACGGTGTAGAATTTACCAAGGCATGGGTACTCAACTGGGACAAGGTAGCACAGGCCGGCTGGTTTGCCATCCCGAAGCTGATGCCGGTAAAACCGGTGTTTGATCTGCGCGCCATCCTGCCGGTGCTGGTTATGTTTATTGTTACCGCGGTCGAGACCGTCGGCGATATTTCGGGCGTTATGGAAGGCGGCATGGGCCGTGAGGCAACCGACAAGGAGCTGTCCGGCGGCGTAGCCTGCGACGGTCTGGGTTCCTCGTTTGCGGCGCTGTTCGGCGTACTGCCGAATACCTCGTTCAGCCAGAACGTAGGCCTTGTTACCATGACCAAGGTTGTCAACCGCGGTGCCCTGTCCGTCGGTGCAATCTTCCTCATTCTGTGCGGTCTGATTCCGAAGCTGGGCGCGATCGTGTCCATTATGCCGCAGTCCGTGCTCGGCGGTGCGGCTGTTATGATGTTCTCGTCCATTGTTATCAGCGGTATCCAGCTGATCACCAAGGAGGAGATGACGCCGCGTAATCTGACCATCGTGTCGGTTGCTCTGGGTGTCGGCTACGGCATGGGTGCCAATATGACCATTCTGGCACAGGCGCCGCAGGCGGTTCAGCTGATTTTTGGCGGTTCCGGTATTGTACCGGCAGCATTTGTTGCGATTCTGCTCAATATCGTGCTCCCGAAGGATAAAAAGGAAGCGTAAAGAAAAACTCCGGAAAGAGATTCTTTCCGGAGTTTTTAATTGAGAATGGAGAATTGAGGATGGAAAATGATTGTAACGGTCAACCATTCGCCATTCCGATTGAGAGAGGCGTAAAATGATACTGTAGGGTGCGACGACCTCGGCGCACCGTGTAAACCGACTGCACAAACGTAACCGTAGGGGCGCACAATATGCGCCCACGTAACGCCGCATCAAATGGTTGGCATTACCGATAAAATGAATCGTTTTGAAAAATCATTTTTAATTCTGCGAGAACGTCCGGTGTATCCGCGTCCATCAATTCCGCCGGATGTCGAGCAGGAAACAGCGTTACCTTTTCCGCATGCCGCTTGACGACCGCGCCGCCGCCCCTGCCCTCGGGAAGAGAACGCAGTTCCTCAAAATAATCCGCGCCGAACAGCACCGGACTGCCCGGCGTACCGCTTTGCGGCTCGCATAGACGGAAAATCTGCGATTTCCGGTCGGGTTCCGCGCAGAATGCCGACACCATACAGCAGAGCGTTTTCCTCGTCAGCAGCGGCTGATCACCCGGCAGAAACACGCAGCCGGACATGGCAGGAAACCGCGGCAGCAGGTACTCCAGTCCAAGCCGTACGGTGTCGCTGCGAAGTGGATGGGCATGGTGCAGGACGGGAATGCCGTATTTTTCACACAATGCCTGCACCTCGGTCGAGCGGGTAACGACTACGCGGTGCAACTCCTCTGTCACGGCAAACGCACGGCAGAGCAGCGGTTTTCGGTCGAATTCGGCAAGCAGCTTGTTGGAGCCAAACCGTTTTGCCAGTCCGGATGCCATGACCACACATCCGATTTCACTTTTCATCGGGGAAAAACTGCGGATAGAGCTGTTTTCCTGCCTGTTTGCAGGCGTCACGATACTGCTCATAGCGATAGAGAAACTCCTTTGCCTCGTCGGTAAGTACGCTGCCGCCGCCGCCTTTGCCGCCGATTTTGCGCTCGGTGAGCGCAAAACCGAGCACCTGCTCAGCATGACGGACGAGTCCGAGTGCCTTGGTGTATGCCATCTGCATGGACTGCGCGGCAGCGCGAAGCGATCCGGTCTGCTCGATGGCATGCAGCAGACGGCACGGTCCCTCACCGAAAAAGCGCTCGCCGTCCTCATCGAACAGCGTCACGCGGATCTTTGGCTGCATGGCGGCTCCTTTCCCACAACTTTTTCTTTTCGTTGTATTTTGATATTCACAACGGCATTATAGCAGATTTTGTGGTAAAATAAAAGTAGTATACTGAAAAGATAACACATTCCCCTGAAAGAGAGAGGATATAACGTATGTTGACGATACGGGAATACAAAAAAGCCGAGTCGCTCGAGGAAGCGTATACGCTCAACCAGAAAAAGTCCAACCGCGTGATCGGCGGCATGATCTGGCTCAAAATGGAGACGCTGAATGTCGGCACGGCAATCGACCTGTCCGGTCTGGGATTGGACACCATCGAGGAGACCGAAACCGAGTTCCGGATCGGTGCGATGGCCTCGCTGCGCGCGCTGGAGCTGCACGAAGGACTGGCAGCCTACACGAACGGTGCTATGCGCGAATCCGTGCGCCACATTGTCGGCGTGCAGCTTCGCAATCTGGCGACCGTCGGCGGCAGCCTGTACAGCCGGTTCGGCTTTTCCGATGTGCTGACCATGTTCCTCGTGCTGGACGCACAGGTAGAGCTGTACAAGGGCGGCATTGTGCCGCTTTCTGAGTACGCCGAAAGACCCAAGGACCGCGATATTCTGGTGCGCATTATCGTGCCCAAGAAAAATGCGAAATTTAACTACCAGTCTGTGCGCATCAGCCAGACCGACATTCCGGTGCTGACCTGCGCGTCCGTCAAGGATGAGAACGGCTATCGGTTCGCCATCGGTGCCCGTCCGGCGCGCGCACAGATTTATGCACAGCCTGTGGATAAAACGGCGGAGCAGATGGCGGAAGCCGTTCGGGCGGAAATCAAGACCGGCAGCAGTCTGCGCGGCAGTGCGGAATATCGCAGACACCTCGCGGGTGTGCTGGTGCGCCGCGCGGCACATGCACTCGATGCAGAGTAAGGGGGAACGGATATGCTGATCACAATGACATTGAATGGAAAGAAAGTAGCAGACGATGTGGCGGCGGACACGCTGCTCATCGACTTTGTTCGCAATCATGGCTGTCTGAGCGTCAAGCGCGGCTGCGAGACCGCAAACTGCGGTCTGTGCACCGTATTTATGGACGAAAAGCCGGTGCTGTCCTGCTCGGTGCTGGCAGCGCGTGCAAGCGGACATACAATCACGACCTTGGAGGGCTTGCAGGGCGAAGCCGCCGAATTCGGCGCGTTCATCGCGGATCAGGGTGCGGAGCAGTGCGGCTTCTGCAATCCCGGCTTTATGATGAACGCGATCGCGCTGTTCCGCGAAAAGCAGGACCCGACCGATGAGGAGATCAAGGAATATCTGGCGGGCAATCTGTGCCGCTGCTCGGGTTATGAGGGACAGCTGCGCGGTATCCGCGCATATCTCGACTGGAAAAAGCAGAGAGAGGAGGACGCACAGTGAAGGTAGTCAATCAGCCGCTCCGCAAAAAGGATGCGATGCAGCTCGTCACCGGCCAGCCGGTGTATGTGGACGATGTAACGCCGCGCGACTGCCTGTGCGTCAAGCTGCTGCGCTCGCCGCACGCGAACGCCATCGTCAAGTCTATCAACAAGACCGCCGCGATGAAAGTCCCCGGCATGGAGGCCATCTTCACATGGGAGGACGTAGACCAGGACGGCCGCCGCTACACGCAGGCCGGCCAGACCTATCCGGAGGCGAGTCCGTATGACCGCCTTGTTATCGACCGCCATGTGCGCTTTGTAGGCGATGTGGTGGCGATTCTCGCCGGTGCGGACGAAAAATGCGTTGATAAGGCGATGAAGCTGGTTAAGGTGGAGTACGAGGTGCTCGAGCCGGTGCTCGATTTCCACACCGCAAAGGACAATCCGGTGCTCGTGCATCCGGAGAACAACTGGGAGAGCCTTGCGCCGGTCGGCGCGGACAACAGGCGCAACCTGTGCGCGCACGATGAATGCGGCAACGGCGATATCGATGCGGTCCTCGCGGACTGCGATGTCGTTATCGACCGCGTGTACCACACGCAGGCATGCCAGCAGGCGATGATGGAAACCTTCCGCACCTACTGCGAGATCGACACCTACGGCCGCCTGCATATCATCAGCTCGACGCAGATCGTGTTCCATACGCGCCGAATCGTGGCGAACGCACTGCATATCCCGAAAAGCAAGGTGCGCGTCACCAAGCCGCGCATCGGCGGCGGCTTCGGCGCCAAGCAGACCGCGGTCAGCGCGGTGTATCCGGCGTTTGTCACCTGGATGACGAAAAAGCCGTCCAAGATCATCTTCAGCCGCGTGGAGAGCCAGATTGCATCTTCGCCGCGCCACGAGATGGAAATGCACGTCCGTCTGGGCGCAAACAAGGACGGCATCGTGCGCGGCATCGACCTGCACACGCTGTCCAACACGGGCGCTTACGGCGAACACGGCCCGACAACGGTCGGTCTGTCCGGTCATAAGTCGATTCCGCTGTACGGCAAGGCCGAGGCATTCCGCTTTACGAGTGACGTTGTGTACACCAATCACATGTCGGCGGGCGCGTACCGTGGCTATGGCGCAACACAGGGCCTGTTCGCGGTGGAGAGCGCGGTAAACGAGCTGGCGAACATCCTCGGCATGGACCCGTTCAAAATCCGTGAGATGAATATTACGCACGAGGGTGAGATTATGCCCGCGTACTACGGTCAGCTGAACACAAGCTGTGCGCTCGACCGCTGTCTGGCGCGCGTGCACGACATGATCGACTGGGATAACAAGTATCCGTGCCGGGACATGGGAAACGGCAAGATTCGTGCGGTCGGCATGGGCATGGCGATGCAGGGCTCGGGCATCACGAGCATGGACGTCGGCAGTGCGACGCTCAAGGTCAACGATGAGGGCTTTTACACGCTGCTCATCGGCGCGGCTGACATGGGCACCGGCTGTGATACCACGCTTGCGCAGATCGCGGCAGAGGTGCTTGAGTGTCCGCTTGACAACATTACCACGCTGAGTGCGGACACCGACTGGTCGCCGTATGACTCGGGCTCGTATGCCTCGAGCACGATCTACGTCACCGGCAAGGCGACCGAGAAGTGCGCGCTCGAGCTGCGCGGCAAAATCTGTGCGCTCGGCGCAAAGCTGCTCGGCTGCGATAAGGAGCAGGTCAGCTTCGACGGCAGGGAAGTCCGCGTAGAGGAAGGCGAAAATGCAGGCAAGACCATTAGCCTGAGTGATATTGCGACGGCTTCCATGAACGGCAACAGCATCGAGCTGCAGGCGACGGTTACGCATTCGTCCGAGATTTCGCCTCCGCCGTATATGGTCGGTGCGGCTGAGATCGAGGTGGATACCGAAACTGGCGAGGTAACCCTGCTGGATTATGCTGCGGCAGTGGACTGCGGTACGCCCATCAACCCGAATCTGACGCGCGTGCAGGCCGAGGGCGGCATTGCGCAGGGCATCGGCATGACGCTGACCGAGAGCGTCACCTACGACGACCGCGGCTATCCGATGGAAAATTCGCTTTTCCAGTACAAGATTCCCGCACGCGTGGACATTGGCAAGATCCGCGTGGAGTTCGAGAACAGCTACGAGGGCGAAGGCCCGTTCGGTGCGAAATCCATCGGCGAGGTTGTTATCAATACACCGCTGCCGGCGATTTCGGATGCAATCCGAAATGCCGTAGGCAAGCGGTTCTATGAGCTTCCCATTACGCCGGAAAAGATTGCGATGGCAGCGCTGGAGAAGAAATAAGCATGAAAAAGGGACGTATCCGATTAATTCGGCGCCCATAACGAAGTATTATATAAGCAGTGGCACAGTTTCACATTTGTGGACTGTGCCGCTGCTGTTTTTATGTGGTGATTGCCTGCTTGCGGCTGCGCTGGATTTCCTCTATAGCGGCTTTCATCTCGGTTTCGGTCGTAATATTTACCATCCCAACGGCAGTAAAGTAAATGTCCACCTTCACTCGGTTGCGTCCGTTTACCTTCTGCTGCTGAGCGTTTTTAAGCTCTAACTTCCAGTTCTCTACCGATGCAGTCAGATTCTTCTGCTCTTTTTTGTAACTTGCGGTCATCTTGATAAAGCGCTCATCCGTGATTTTTCCACAGATATAGGCCTCAAACAGTTCTTCAATAGCCTTGTCGATCTGCCGGATACGCTGCTCGCCTTTGTCAATGGACTGCCGGAACACTTTCAAATTTATTTGATGCTCCGCGTTATTCTGCATAGCGAGGAAATACAGAAACACCGGCTCATAGCAGCGCACATAATCCGCCAGACTGCTGACTGCTTCCAGAACAATTTTCTCCAGCACCACGTTGCAGGTGTAGTGGATTTTGCATGTTTCGCGTCCGGAATTGTAGTTGGCACAGCGATAAAATTCCTGATTCGGTTTCAGGCTTTTCGACGCACAGAAATGAAGTTTTGCGCCGCCGTCCGGGCAGTAAAGCAAACCTGCAAACAGGCTTTGCCTGCCGCTGATGTCAAAATGCGTGCTCACCTCGTATTCGGTGCCGCTGATATTCATTCGGAAATTGTTTCCCTGCTCAGTCCATAACTCGTTCATGCTGCACCTCATCGTTCCTGTTCGCGCCGCCGCTGAAATTTCCGATAATGTTCACAGGCCTTCTTTGCCCTCAAAAACTGACAAAACCGTTTTAGAAATTTTTATGAACGCCAATCTAAGCAGCAAAAACCGGAGCGTACAGCCTGAAATTCAGCTGTGCGCTCCGGTTTGTTTTGATGGTGCCAATATTGAGTTTTTGGGGTAGAAGATGTCGTAACAAGCAACGGATTTGATTGTTCAAATCCAGCCCCGCAGGGAATTTTACGGTGATCCTTACTGCCTTTTTGCAGCGACTCGATATTTTTCTTCATCTTGCGCGACGGCACATCGGGTAAAAACGAAAGAAAGCAGCAATGCAGCCTCCAAATACGAGGCGCATCACTGCTTTGGTTTTCTGTTTTTTGAAATTCGGTGTGGTTTACAGCTCTTCCACCGACACAATTCCCTCGCACCTGCCGACAAGTGTCAGCAGCTTTTCTACGCCGCAGCTGCGCGGCAGGCGCAGCGAAAAGATAGCGCAGGCGTTATGCTCACCGTTTTCTGCCGAGCGCGTAATCTGGATGTTCAGCACTTTAATATTGTAGCTGCGGTAGAGCTGAAGCACATCATCCAGACAGTGCTTGTCCTCGTATTCCATATACAGATTGATCTCCGGCACATTTTCGAGCACGCGGTACTCGATACGCGAGAACACAAGCTCGGCGAGCATGATGAACACGGTCGCGAGAATGCCGCCCTCGTAGAAGCCGCCGCCAAAGGTGAGGCCGATGATGGCCGAGGTCCAGAGACCAGCCGCCGTGGTCAGACCCTTGACGCGCTGCCGCTTGGTAACGATGATGGTGCCCGCACCGATGAAGCCAATACCCGCAACAACTTGTGCACCGAGGCGCGCCATATCTGTAAAATAGTGCATATTCAGATACAGATACTGACTCGTCAGCGTGGTGATGGCCGCGCCGATGCAGATGAGGATGTGCGTGCGGAAGCCGGCCGGGCGGCGCTTGTACGAGCGCTCGATACCGATAATGCCGCCGCAGATGAGCGCGCAGGCCAGACGCACGAACACGGAAAGCGTCGTCACGTCGCGCAGGCCGTCAAAAACAGATAACATAGCAGTCCACTCCTTACAGCTCTTCGATCACGCAAAAGCAGTCCAACTCCGCCAGATCGGAGAGAAGCTGCGTGTGCGGTATTTTTTCATTGAGGCGGATCGAGAAGATCGCACTTGGGTGCAGCGCCTCGCCACTTTTGTTCCGCTCGATATCGATGTCGTAGATCTGCACGTTCTGCGATTTCAGCTGATTGATGATGGTACTGATGTCCCCGAGCGAATAGAACTCCATGTACAGATTGATGTCACGCGCGTTCTCCTGTATGTACGCATCCACAATTGGGAACAGGCGGATGCTGAGAAATATCATCGCAAATGCGATGAGCACGCACTCGTAAAATCCTGCGCCGACCGCAAGGCCGGTGCAGGCCGACGCCCACAGACCAGCGGCAGTGGTCAGGCCCTTGACCTGCTGGCGGCCGGTAACAAGAATGGTTCCTGCGCCCAGAAAGCCGATGCCGTTGATGACCTGTGCGCCGAAACGCGAAACGTCGGTTTTTATGCCGATCTCTGCGCAAATATCCGACCACGGCCCTGTCACCATGGTAAATTCGTACAGGCTGAGCAGCACGGTCAGCGCCGCGCCGAGACAGACGAGCATATAGGTGCGGAAACCGGCCGGACGGCGCTTGCGTCCGCGCTCCAGACCGATGCAGCCGCCGAGCAGCATCGCAAGGGCGAGCCGCACTACGACCGAGGCGAAATGAAGTTCGCGCAGGTATTGTATCATTCCACTCATTTGATGTAGGTTCTCCTCACTCGATAAAAAGTGCACACGCTGTCAATATGTATGCAGCGTGTGCAGCTTTCTACAATAGATTTTAGTATTTATTTTGCGAATCGACAGTCTGCCCAGCAGGCGTTGTGGTCGGACAGCTCGGGACCTGTGAACTTCGCCAGCGCGCTGCCCGGCTCGGCCCAGGTGCAGTCCTTCGTCTCAGTCGAGACCGTGCCGTGGTCGACGCATTCCATGCCGCGCGCCATCAGCCAGTCCAGCTTGAGCAGCATACTCTTGCCGCCCGGCATCGGCTTGCGGCGCGTGCCTTCGGTGCTGCTGAACTCGCGGTAGGAGAAGCCGTTCTCCTCTGCCTGCGGCAGGACGCGCTCGTACTTTTCGACCGCCGCCATGTGCTTGGCAAGGCGCTCCGGGTCGTTGAACAGCTTGGTGAAGCCCGGGATGTCGTTGCCGTCAAACGTATTGGTGTTCAGGTCGCCGCCGATCATGACCGGCGTGTCCGGCGCGAACGACTTTTTGATCTCATCATACACGACGGCCATCTGGGCTTCGCGGCCCTCGCTGTCCGCGCGGTTCTCCAGATGGACGCTAACCGCGCCGACTTCACGGCCGCCGATGTCGAGCGAGCAGACAATGGCAACGCGCGCGCCGATGCGCTTCTGACGGTCATAGTACCAGTTGTACTGCTCGGGCATGTGAACGACCTTCGCCCAGCGGATCGGCCAGCGCGAGAACAGGGCGTTGCCGTGGAAACCCTTGTTGTCGTTCGGGTTGACCAGCTCGATGAACTCCAGACCATAGGCATAGTTCATGCCGATGGACTTGGCGATCTCATACGCCACGTTGCAGTTGCCCGAGCGGACCGCGCCGTCATCGAGCTCGTTCGCGTAGATGATGTCCATGTTCTTGAAGTCCGGACACATGTTGAGGAAGTCGATGGTCTCGTGCAGTGTCTGACCACGTTCGATGTTGAACACGACATGGCGCAGCACCTCGGGCACCTCAGCCGGTGCCTCGACCAGATTGTGCACCTCGCACTGCTGGTACTGCGGAATTTTATCCATTACCTTGAACTGACCGATCGTCGGTACCAGATTGCCGAGGGCGATACGGTTTTCATAGGACATAGTTTCCATTTGTTTGTTACACGCCTTTCAAGTTTGTTATGCGCCGGGATAGGGCCATGCGTAATAAGGGGCAGCCGGCAGAATACATGACTCCGCCGGCTGTTGCCATATAAGGGAAGAAAAAAGATGATTAATGAGTGTCAGAGTATGTCTGAGTTATGCGTTTGCAGCGGCCTTTTCTGCCTCAGCAGCCTCGCGCTGCTTCATCTCGGTAATAATGCGCGGATAGATCTTATCGAGCTTGTAGAAGATCAGCAGAACGCCGATGCCGCCCCAGGCAATGATGTTGCCGATGATGTAGATACCGATCAGCATCTGAGACTGTGCTGCGTTGATCGTCACGGTGCCGGCGAAACCTACGAGGCTCATCAGACCGCCGAAGATTGCGCTGGTCATGCCGGAGCCGAACTTCTGGCCGGCGGTGGTAGCAGATACCATCAGGCCCTGTACACGGATGCCGCTCTTCCATGCGCCGTACTCGATAACGTCAGCGAGCATGGAGTACTTGACGCCGCGGAAGCAGCCCTTGCCGATGCCGCGCATGACGCAGGCAAACAGTGCAAGATTGAGGGCGCTCGGGTTGATGAACAGGGAGACCGTGCCGATAACGGCGACGACCGCACCGATCAGCGCTACATTGCGCTTGCCGAACTTTGCGATGAACGGAGACAGAACAAGAACGGTAACGATCTGCGGAATGGACTCGAACGATGCGAGTGCGCCGAGCAGGTCGCGGTTGCCGAGAATGTACTGTGCGTAGTATGCGTTGCAGGTGCCGGTAACTGCCTCATAGAAGGACAGGAACACAGCGAGCATGAAGAACATGATGAAGTACTTGTTGGTGACGCAGAGCTTGATGCCCATCCAGAGCGGAACGTTCTTGCCGTCCTTGGTCTTGGTCTCTTCCTTGACGCGCTCATGGCAGTTCTTGAAGCAGATGAACAGCATGATGATGGAAACGATGGCGTAGAGGATGGAAACCTCGATCCATGCCTGCTGGGTGTCACCCAGACGGGTAACCAGCGGGAAGGTTACTGCGGTGATGACCATGTTGCCGAGGGCGGACATGCCGGTACGGAACAGGTTGACAACGGCGCGCTGGTCGGTGTCGCGGGTCATCAGCGTTGCCAGCGTTGCATACGGGAGGTTCAGTGCGGTGTAAACAACGGTGGTGCAGAAGTTATAAGTAATGAAAACGTAAATGCCCTTTACGATCGGCGTAGCAGGCGGAACGGTGAACAGCAGGATTGCTGCGATGCCGTACGGAATCATCATCCAGAGGATCCATGCACGGGACTTGCCGTGCTTGGAATGCGTGCGGTCAACCAGGTGACCGATCAGTACGTCGGAAATACCATCGAAGAAACGCGAGAACAGCATGATGGTACCGATCATTACTGCGGAGATGCCGACTACGTTGGTGTAGAAGTAAATCAGCAGCGAGGTTGTCAGGGCGTAGACAACGTTACAGGCAACGTCGCCGAGGCCGTAGGAAAACTTTTCTTTGAGATGGATCTTCTCAAATTCCTTATCACCCGCGAAAGTCGGGTTGCTGGATTTGCCCATGGTTTTGCTCAGTCCTTTTTTTATTTTTCTTTTTTGCCAGTTGGAGCTGCGCGGCCCTTTATCGAGCACTGAACGTGCTTTTTCGGGGAACCGCAGTTTGAGAAGTTGTCCGGACGTAATCTCTTGCTTCAGCTTTTACCCTTTCAATGGAACTCTAATCCATTGACTGTAATCAAGTATAGCACTGCATGAAATAAAATTCAATAATTCATCTTGCAAAAAGAATAATGTTCATTTTTGTACATTCTTCACAAACTGGAAGAATTGTGTTACAATGAAAATATAATATGACACAGATAAAAGGTGAGCGTATGGATAAAAACGTTTATGCTGCAATCCAGTCGCAATATGCGACTTTTTCCAAGGTTGGAAAGCGGATTGCTGACCATATCATAGCCGATCCGGTACATATTACCTCGATCAGCATTCAGCAGATGGCCGCCGAGCTAGGCATCGCAGAATCAAGTATTATTCGATTTTGCAAGATCCTCGGCTGCACCGGGTTCAGCGAGATGAAGCTGCTGCTCGCGAAGTATTCGCCCAAATCAGTTCGAACAATATTCGAAGATTTGTCTGAAACCGACAGTATTCAGACCATTTCCGAGAGTGTGTTTGGCCGCAACATCGACACGCTCGAGCGTGCACTCCAGCTGCTTGACTTCCAGAAGATCGAGCAGGCGGTCGATGTGCTCAGTCGCGCCGAAAACATCCTCATTCTCGGTGTCGGCGCATCCGGCACCATCGCAGAGGACTTCTACATCCGTCTGATGCGCATCGGCTTCCGTGCGGTGTCGCTGACCGACTCGCATCTGATGCAGATTCAAGCGAGCCTGTGTATGCCGAATACCGCCGTGATCGCTATCTCGCACACCGGCAAGACATGTGAGATCGTTTCCGCCGTCCGTACGGCGAAAGAGCACGGCGCGCAGACCATCGGCATCACCGGCTTCCCGGATACGCCACTTAAGCAGGTGTGTGATATCTGCCTGGAACTGTATTCTCCGGAACAGCTTTTCGTTTCGCCGCGTGTTGCACAGTTCTCGCTGATCGATTCGCTGTATGTCAGCCTTGCTGTTCGCCGCAAGGATAGCGTTGTGCAGAATATTCAGCGCATGAATGAAGTGCTCCAGCCGCTCCGCATGGAGTAAAAGACGAGAAAACACGGCTTTCGACAAACAAAAATGCAAATGTAACGCCGACGAATGAACACGGAACCGCTGAGATATGTTGCAGCGATAGTAATTGGCGGCAAAGGCAATAAGATCACGCCGACCGGTGCAGTTGTACCCGAGAATACGGATTCACGCTGACTATCGGTCAGAGTGTTACCGACAAAAACGTTCGTCTGCTGCACGTGCTGGACAACAATGGTTCGAGTAAAATTGCAAACGGCAGGCTTACAACGCGGCGGACGGCGTGGCAGAAGTGACTGCAAGTATAGTATCCTCACGGAGGATAAGGCATCTTCAGGCCATCACAGCTCCGCTTTTGTCGATGTGTCTGCTGATGCTTACCGCGAAGATGCTGTCCTCTGAGCGACTGTGTGTTGTCAGCGGTATGAACGCAAGCCATTGTGCAGCGGACGCAAGCTGCATCAGAGCGCGGATTATGACTTGCCTGTGGAGATTGCACACAGGTAAATGATAAAATAAGGGGCACAGGGATTTCCCTGCGGGTTGGATTTGCTGGGGCAAATCCGTTGCTTGTTAGACCGATACTGCACGATTTTGCCCTAAAGCGAACCCGGAGTTCAGGCCGCAAACGGCAGTCTGAACTCCGGGTTCTACTCAGTTGTAAATCAGTTCTGAATTGACGATTTCTCTGACGCGGCTTCGGATGCTGTTCGTGCGGCGCACCCATTCCATCCGGCCGGCTGCTTTGAGTGCTTCGGTGACACCTTCGGCTGCCGTCATCTGTTTGGTAAGCTGAGCGAACATCTCGTTGGCGGTATGGTCAATCTCATGCAAATGCGCGTCCAGCTTAACGGTCAAGAATAGATACTGATACAAGCAGCGTTTGTTCTGACAAAGATAGCGCCGATGGCTCAAATAGGCGATGTACGAAAAATCCCCTGCCGAGAAATATTCTCAGCAGGGGATTCGTGTCTTTACGGCTCTTGTGCGCTGATTTTGAATTGCTTCGTTATCAGCGCTGTTCATTGGATACGTTCTTTTTCTTTGGGTTAGCTGGGTGTGATATTTGTAGGGCGGGGTGAGGTCACCTCGCCCTGTACGTTGCGTTGGTGCATATCCGATCACGTTAAGATGTCAACCCACAAATCATTATAGTATTGGTTGATTTCCGTCGGCAGATTGGTATATGCCTCGGTCGGATACTGCGTAATATCCGGGAAATACAACGGGTCGCTGGTGATTTCCTCGTCCAGTTCGTTATAGACCTCGGTCTGCGGGCTGGAATAGCCGACATACTCCCAGTTTGCCATCGCCGCCTCGGTTGAGCACATGAAGTTGATGAACTTCTCCGCACCCGAAACGTTCTTCGCGTTCTTCGGGATGCACATGGCATCGACAAACAGGTTGGTACCCTCCTTCGGAACGTAGAATGCGAGGTCGGGATTTTCGTCGATCATGGTGACGGCATCGCCGTTATAGTACGGTGCAGCCACAATTTCCTCACTCGGCAGCTTTTCGAGAATCTGGTCCATCCAGATGCCCTGATATACCGGTTTTCCGGCGATGATAAGGTCAGCCGCTTCGCGCAGCTCGTCCTTGTCGGTGGTGTTGAGCGAATAGCCGAGGTACATCAGCGCAATGCCGAGCGCATCACGCGAGTTGTTGAACATCGCGGTGCGGTTGGTGTATTTGGGGTTCCACAGCAAATCCCACGAGCCGATATCCGCTTTATCAACGTACTTGGTGTTGTACACGATGCCGACCACGCCCCAGGTATAGGGCACGGAATACTTCTGCTCCGGATCGAAGTCCAGATGCGTGTATTTCTCGTCAATCAGCTTCATATTCGGAATATGATCGTAGTTGAGCGGTTGGAGCATATCCTCGTCGATAAAGCGCGAAATCGCGTAGTCGGACGGGATAATGACGTCATAGCTCGTGGTCTGGATGCGCGAATACAGGTTTTCGTTGGAATCGAAGGTGTTGTAGATAACCTTGATGCCGGTTTCCTCTTCGAACTGGTCGATGAGGTCGGTGTCGATGTACTCACCCCAGTTATACACGTTGAGCACCTCTGCCGAGGACGCATTGCCGCAGCCGGAGAGCAGCCCGGCGCACATTGCGCTGCACAGCAGCAGGGAAAGCATACGTTTTTTCACGGCTGCATCGCTCCTTTCCGGCGGGCGGCTTCGCGGCGCTTTTCGTCGCGGGACTGACGCACATTGATGACGATGAGCAGCGCCAGCACGATCAAAAACAGAATGGTCGAGATGGCGTTGATCTTCGGTGTCATGCGGTGGCGGGTCATCGAGTAGATCACGACCGACAGCGGCTGGCTGGTCGTGCCGGCGGTAAAGTAGGACACCACGAAATCGTCGATTGACATAGTGAACGCCATGATAGCGCCCGTGACGATGCCCGGCATAATCTCCGGCAGGATGACCTTGTGGAGCGCCTGATGTGGTGTAGCGCCGAGGTCGAGCGCGGCCTCATAGGCGTTTTTGTCCAGCTGGCGCAGCTTGGGCATGACATTGAGCACGACATACGGCGTGCAGAACGTAACGTGCGCGAGGATAAGGGTCAGGTAGCCCTTGTCCAGACCGATGGCGGCAAACAGCAGCATGAACGTTACGCCCATGATGGTATCCGACGAGGACATCGGGATGTTGTTGACGGTCAGGTAAGCCGCCTTGGCTCTGCGGCCCATGTTGTGGATGCCGATGGCGGCAATCGTGCCGAGCACGGTTGCAATCGCGGCAGCGGCAACGGCTACGAGCAGCGTGACATACAGTGAATGGAGAATATCCGCATCGCGGAACAGCTCGACATACCAGCGGGTCGTAAAGCCGTTCCACAGGCGGCGCGATTTGGAATCGTTGAACGAAAAGATCATCAGCACAACGATAGGCGCGTACAGGAACAGGAAGATCAGCAGCAGATAGAAGTTCTTGAAAAACTTTTTCATAGCAGCAGCCCTCCTTCCTCGGAGGAGCCGTCATCGAACTTGTTCATGATCCACATACAGATGAAGATGAGAATGATCATCACGAGCGCGATAGCCGAGCCGAGATGCGGGTTGTACGCACCGCCCATGAACTGAAGGTCGATCAGGTCGCCGACGAGCAGATTCTTGCCGCTGCCGAGCATCTGCGAAATAACGAAGGTGGAGACAGACGGCACAAATACCATTGTAATGCCGGAAATCACACCGGGAATGCTCAGCGGGAAGATCACACGGCGGAACACCAGATGGGTCGGCGCGCCGAGGTCCTGCGCGGCTTCGATCAGCTTGCGGTCGAGCTTGATGAGAACGGTGTAGATCGGCAGCACCATGAACGGCAGAAAGTTGTACACCATGCCGAGCACGATCGCGCCCTGCGTGTTGATGAGCGGGATATAATCCAGCGAATAGCCGAAATGGCTTTGCAGGAACGAGATAAGTCCGATGGAGCGGAAAAACTGGTTGATAAAGCCGTTGTTCTCCAGAATGGACATCCATGCGTAGGTGCGGAGCAGGAAGTTTATCCACATCGGGAGCATGATGAGCATCATGCAAAGGCTCTGTTTGCTGGCGGACAGGCGGCTCATGAGGTACGCCATCGGGTAGCCGAGCGCAAGGCACACCACGGTAGAGAGAAACGCCAGCCAGAATGACCGCCCGAAAATCGGCAGGTAGCCGGGCAGATAGCTGAAATTATGCAGGGTGAAGCCGCCGTCTGCGTTAAGGAACGCATAGACAACGACCATGAGTATGGGCGCGAGGATGAACACCGCCAGCCACACGCCGTAGGGATAGGCAAAGGATTTTTTCACGCTTCCGCCTCCGCACTCTTGTGCATGATGTGGATGTCAAACGGAATGACGGACAGACCGACCGTCTTGCCGACCGACTCTGCCATGGTGGAATGCACCATGAAGGTGAAGAACTGGGTGCGAACCATCATCTCGTAGTGCACGCCCTTGAATACGATGGACTCAACAACGCCCTGCAGCAGGCCGTCGCCGGCGTAGACGATCTTGAGATCCTCCGGACGGATAACGACATCGACCGGCGCATTCTTCTCGAAGCCCTTGTCCACGCACTCGAAGGTGCGGCCGCAGAACTCGACCTTGCAGTCCTCGAGCATCACGCCGTCAATGATATTGGATTCGCCGATGAAATCCGCAACAAAGGCGTTGACCGGCTCGTTGTAGATATCGGTCGGGCTGCCGACCTGCTGGATAACGCCGTGGTTCATGACAACCACGCGGTCGCTCATAGTGAGCGCCTCTTCCTGATCGTGGGTGACGTAGATAAAGGTGATGCCGGTGCGCTGCTGGATGCGCTTCAGCTCGATCTGCATGTCCTTGCGCAGCTTGAGGTCGAGGGCGCCGAGCGGCTCGTCGAGCAGCAGCACACGCGGCTCGCACACCAGTGCACGCGCGATGGCGACACGCTGCTGCTGGCCACCGGAAAGACTGGTCACATCGCGGTTTTCAAAGCCGCGCAGGCCGACCAGCTCGAGCATTTCTGCGGTTTTGCGCTTGATATCTGCGCGGTCCAGCTTTTTGATGTGCAGACCGAATGCAATATTCTCCGCAACATTCAGGTGTGGGAACAGCGCATAACGCTGGAACACGGTGTTGATCTCGCGCTGGTAGGGCGGAACATCGTTCAGGCGCTTGCCGTCAAAGAATACATCGCCGGAATCCGGCTGCTCAAAGCCGCCGATGATGCGCAGTGTGGTCGTTTTGCCGCAGCCGGACGGACCGAGCAGGGTCACGAACTCGCGGCGCTTGATGGACAGCGAAATACCGCGCAGCACAGGCGTTCCGTCAAATTCTTTTTTCAGGTTTTGCAGATCGACCAGATTTTGATTCAATCCTCATCACTCTCCCCAAACAGGTAGCAGCCCCAAACCGAGCGGGTCAGGCTCTGTTTGGGGTTGCTCTATATCTATATTGTAGTAAATAATTTTTATCATATAAATAGTATAGGGAAATGCCGTAAAAGTCAAGGTGATACGCAGATTCTGCTCGCAAAAAAGCAGGGAAATTCGAGGGGAGGATGCTCGATTTGGATAATTTGCCAGCTTTGTTATGTAAAGCGCACAAGCTGAAATGGTTTGATTTGTACACTTCGCAAACAGATACTGTTAAATATGCACAAAAAGATTGTGCTTCAATTGGTGAAGGTTCATAAAATATGGCTCTTGTAACAGAGCCGGTTATCGTGTATTATAATACCTGTGATCAGGAAATGATCCAAACACAAAAACGTAATTTAGTCATTAACTTTTAAGGAGTTGTATATATCATGATGAAGGATTTCTTTAATGGTCTGGTAAGCGCACGCATGATGGAGCTGGATAGCAGCCGTTCTTTCGCTAAGGCTCGCAAGGCTGAGCGCACTGCTAAGTAAGCGGTAATCAAACCGAATTTATAAAGGCTTCCCGGAACAGATGGCCGGGAGGCCTTTTTCTTTGTGTGACAGGATTGTGTTGGCTTTTACCGATAGAATGTGGTACACTTAAAAACATACGGTATTCAGGGATAAAGGGGATAGGACGTTGCAGTTTATCAAACGGTTTCGGGTAGGCCAGCGCGCCATCAAGACTGCGATATCAGTCGGTCTGGCGCTTGCACTGGCGATGGTGCTGGGTTCCAGCCTGCCTATTTTTGCAGCTATTGGTGCAATCTCGGTGATGAGCCGTACCTGGGTGGATTCACTCAAGGAGAGCCTTAATCAGATAGCGGGTACATTTCTCGGCTATCTGATTGCATGTGTGTTTGTTACCGTGCTGCCCAATCCAACGTTTTTCGTGTGGATGGCGCTCGGCGTGCTGTGTGTGATTTCACTGTGTATCGGTCTCAAGCTGAATTTTGCGATTCCGCTGGCGAGCATTGTGTTTGCGGATGTGTGCCTGTATACCGGCGGAGATTCAATTGTGTACGGCTTCCACCGATTTACCGATACACTGGTCGGTCTGGTCGTGGCGCTGCTCGTCAATGTGGTAATCCGGCCGTATAACAACCGTCAGAAGATCATCAATATGATGAACGAGATTCAGAAAATGTTTCTGCCGCTGCTGCAGTCGCGCGTGCTCGAGCATCGTTATCCGGATCTGACGCCGCTGACCGAGAGAATGACCGCGCTTGCGTCCGAGCTGCGTATTTTCGAGAAGCAGCCGGTAGCGCTGTGGCAGCATGCAGTCCGCGTGGCGGCCCGGCGGCAGGAGGCGGCTTATCTGCGCGGCTGTGAGCAGCTGCTTGCTAAAATGTGCGGTGAGCTGGCGGCGCTGTGCAATATGGATTCCAATCCGGCACCGGGTGAGAAAAGCATAGAGCGGCTGACCGCGCACGGCCTTACCGCACCGGAAAACCTCAAGGATTACTGCCGGTGCTCGCCGGTGGATGCGCAGGTGATGGATTTCCATATCGGCAATCTGCTCGATGCGTATGATTTTCTGACCGCGTTTCATCATGTGTAAGACGAGTATGCCTTGACAAATGAGCGGTCAGGCGCGTATAATAAAGGTACAAAAAGGACGCTGTTTTAGCAGTCAGCCCTTTACTTGGTCAACTTTTTTGATGACCGTTCGGTGGCCGCCGGACGGTCATCGCGCTTTTATAAAGAAGATGTACAGTACGATGACCGCACAAATAAAAAGCTGGAGTGCTTTCCTCTTCATCTGCGCTCACCTCCTTTCACCCACAGACTGTGGGGAGGGAGAAGGGCTGACCGCCGTTGCAACAGCGTCCTGTGGAATGACAAGCATTCCACGAGTTCATTATAGCATGAATTGTCGAACTTTGTCTATATAGGTGAACAGGTCAAAACGCCTTCTGCACCGGTCGGCTTGACTTCTCCTCACAAAATGGTTATAATAGAACCATTATAATCGTTATTTATGCGATGACGCAGGAAAAGTAACCGGCTCGCCTTGCGCGAAAGAGAGAGGCTCCTCGGCTGAAAGGGCTTTGCGCGGGAAACGGTGAAGTGCGCCTGCCGAGCAACAGGGTCAAACGCCTTGCGGGAAGTGCCCGTTACCGCACTGCACGAGCGAAAAATCGGAGTGGAACCGCGTTTGTACGCCTCCCGAGGGAAGAATATCCCCTGGGAGGCTTTTTTATTCCCGAAACTCCGCATAGCTTTCCTGAAAACCATCAAAAGGAGATAAAAATCATGAAACTCTACAACACGCTGACCCGTCAGAAGGAGGAATTCGTTCCGATCACGCCGGGCGAGGTAAAGATGTATTCCTGCGGCCCGACGGTGTACAACTACTTCCATGTCGGCAACGCACGTCCGTTCATCATTTTCGATCTGCTGCGCCGTTACTTCGAGTACCGCGGCTACAAGGTTGAGTTCGTGCAGAACTTCACTGACATTGACGACAAGGTAATCAACAAGGCGAACGAGGAAGGCGTGGACTTCAACACCATCGCCGAGCGTTATATTAAGGAATACTTTGTTGATGCACAGGGTCTGGGCGTCAAGAAGGCGACCGTGCACCCGCGTGCAACCGAGACCATGGACGCGATCATCGACATTGTTGAGCGCCTGATCGAGAACGGCCACGCTTACGTTGCTGAGAACGGTGACGTTTACTTCCGCACCAAGTCCTTCCCGGAGTACGGCAAGCTGTGCCATCAGCCGATGGAGGAGCTGCAGGCCGGTGCCCGCATTTCTGTCGGCGAGGTAAAGGAAGACCCGATGGACTTCGCGGTCTGGAAGGCTGCAAAGCCGGGCGAGCCGGCTTGGGATACGCCGTGGGGCAGCAAGGGCCGTCCGGGCTGGCACATTGAGTGCTCGGCTATGGCGAACAAGTACCTCGGCAAGACCATCGACATCCATTCCGGCGGTCTTGATCTGATTTTCCCGCATCACGAGAACGAGATCGCACAGTCCGAGTGTGCAAACGGCTGCACCTTCGCGCATTACTGGCTGCACAACGGCTTCCTGACCATCGACAATGAGAAAATGTCCAAGTCCAAGGGCAACTTCTTCATGGTGCGCGATGCCGCCAAGCAGTTCGGCTATGAAACCATCCGCATGTTTATGCTGAGCGCGCACTACCGCACTCCGCTTAACTACTCTGCTGAGTCGCTTGAGATGAACAAGGCCTCCCTTGCCCGTCTGTACGAGGCCCGCAATAATATGGAGTTCCGCATCGAAAAGGCATCCGGCGACACCATGACCGCCGAGGAGACCGAGAAGCTGGAGGCTCTGAAGGGCTACAAGCAGAAGTTCATCGATGCAATGGACGACGACCTGAACACCGCAGACGCACTGTCCGCCATCTTCGAGCTGACCCGCGAGATCAACGCGTACAACGGCTCGCATCAGGACGCAACTAAGGCATTCCTGACCGCAGCGCATGATCTGTTCATGGAGCTGACCGGTGTGCTCAATCTGGTGCAGAACCGCGACGATGCGGCTGACCCGGATGCCGAGAAGATCGAGGAGCTGATCGCGCAGCGCGCCGCAGCCAAGAAGGAGAAGAACTTCGCTGAGGCAGACCGTATCCGCGGTGTACTGGCTGATATGGGCGTTACCATTAAGGATACCCGCCAGGGCACGCAATGGAGCCGTAATTAAATTGCGAATCTCGACTATTTGATAGAGAAAGTCCTCTGTTCGTGTGCGAATAGGGGACTTTTTGCGTATTTTCTGCACTGGCAGGGCATCTTGCTGACGCAGCCCGCATGTGCCGGTCAGCCGGTGCTAAGGAACGCTGCCGACGACTTTTTCGCTTCAAATTGATAAAATCTTTGCACGCCGCGCACAAAAAACTTGCGTGATATCAGGATGAACAAGCGGAAAACCTACGAAAAAGCGGTTTTTGTCGGTTTATACAAGTGTCGTTGATTGACATTTTTGCAGGATTGCGGTACAATATATTCATTATCTGATTTATTGGGACGGAAAGGAGAAGGCGGAATGACGATTCAGCCTGATTATGTAAAGGAAGAACTTTTGCATGAACTGAGTGAGAGCTTTTGTATGCACAACCAGCTCCCACCTGATCTGTTTACGCGCTACCGCATCAAGCGCGGCTTGCGTAACGCGGACGGTACCGGTGTTCTGGTCGGTGCTTCTCATCTGGGCAACGTACACGGCTATATTCTGAACGAGGGCGAGCGCGAGCCGATCGAAGGCCGCCTGACCTACCGCGGATATAATGTATACGATCTGATTCACGGTCTGGAGCAGGAAAACCGCTTCGGCTTTGAGGAGATCGGTTATCTGCTTATGTGCGGCAAGCTGCCGAGCCGCCGTCAGCTGGCGGAATTTCAGCACACCATCGGTCTGGAGCGTGCCCTGCCGGACAACTTCACCGAGGATATGATCATGCGTGCGCCGAGCCGCGACATCATGAACAAGCTGGCAAGCGCAACGCTGGCACTGTATTCCTATGATGCGAACCCGGATGAAACCACGGTCGAGAACATTATGCGTCAGGGCATCAGCCTGATGGCCAAGTTCCCGGTTATCATTTCGCATGCGTATCAGGCAAAACGCCGCTACTTTGATAATGATTCCATGTTCCTGCATGTGCCGGATCCGAACCGTTCGACTGCAGAGAATATTCTGCATCTCATCCGTCCGACCGGCGAATTCAACGATGACGAGGCTAAGCTGCTCGACCGCTGTCTGATCCTGCACGCCGAGCATGGCGGCGGTAACAACTCGTCTTTCACCGTGCGTGTTACTTCTTCGTCCGGTACGGATACCTATTCGGCGATCGCGGCTGCGGTTTCCTCGCTGAAGGGCCCGCGCCACGGCGGTGCAAACTTGCGCGTCGTCAAGCAGTTTGAGGAGATGAAGGAGAATATCCACAACTGGAAGGATGAGACCGAGGTCGGCAATTATCTGCGCAAGATCCTCAATAAGGAAGCAGGCGACGGCTCCGGCCTGATCTACGGCATGGGTCATGCAATTTACACCTTGAGCGACCCGCGTGCCGTTGCACTGAAAAAGGCTGCACGTCCGCTGGCGGAAAAGACCGGCTATTCGGACGAAATGGACCTGATCGAGCTGGTAGAAAAGCTGACGCCGGGCGTCTTTGCCGAGATCAAGGGCAGCGACAAGCCGATGTGCGCAAATGTTGATATGTACTCCGGCTTTGTTTACAAAATGCTCGGACTGCCCAAGTCGCTGTATACGCCGCTGTTCGCTACTGCGCGTATCGTCGGCTGGATGGCACATCGCCTTGAGGAAGTTACCACCGGCGGTAAGATCATCCGTCCGGCGTATAAGCCTGTTGCGAAGAATATCGAGTACGTTAATATTGATGAGCGGAATGACGGTCCGATCAACGACTGATTTTTAATTAAATTAGCAGTTAGTAATTGGAGTGGAGGGTATAGTGCTCTCCGCTCTATTTATATTGTGCAGAGGATAATTATATGGGAATGCTCAGCTTAGCAGATATCCTATTAACAGATGCGCAGGTATCTTATAAAGAAAACCGTATCATCCTATATTTCAAGTCGGATGCGGAAGTGAATCCGATATTCAAGGAGCACGTCAGATCGCTGTATGCCAAATTCGTTAAACAGGAAAGCGTTTCGGTGACTATCGGGGAACATTCCTTTGAATCTCATATTATTTCACTGGCCAGTGCTGCGTCTCCGGAGGAATATGTATCGGACGATCCCGTTGAACGGCTTATGTGCGGTGATGAATTTACCATTACAGTTGAAAACAATGGTCATATCGCAGAGAATACCGCGGAACAGAGGGTATCAAAAGCCGGCACTGCACCTCTAATCCTGAAGGAATGATATTTAATAAAAAATTTGAAAAAAGTGTTGACAACCCGCTCTATATGCGTTATACTAAATGAGCTTGGTCAAAGACAGCTGGCGCCGCAAGGCTTAAATGGCGATTTGTTCGCCGCCCGCCGAGGTCAACACGGACATGCTTATTATCATATTTGATTATGTTTTCTGTGTACCCTCCCTGTGTCTTTGCACCGGGAGGGTACTTTTATTTTACAGGAGGTGAAAATGATGCCGAACGCAAAGATTCTGGAAGAGAAGAAGGCTCTGGTCGCTTCCCTGGTAGAGAAGATCAAGAATTCTCCGGCAGGTGTACTGGTCGACTACAAGGGCATCAACGTAGAGGATGATACCAAGCTCCGCAAGCAGCTCCGTGAAGCTGGCGTTGAGTATGCTGTCATCAAGAACACTCTGATCCGCTTTGCAGCTAAGGAACTGGGTTTTGACGAGCTGGATGCGTGCCTGCACGGTACCACCGCTCTGGCAATCTCCACCACCGACGACGTTGTCGCTCCGGCGAAGATCCTGGCTGACTTTGCTAAGACCCACGAGAACTTCACCCTGAAGGCTGGTTACCTGGAAGGTAAGGCCATCGGTGAGGACGAGGTCAAGAAGCTGGCTGCTATGCCGAGCAAGGAAACCCTTATCGCTCAGGTACTGTACAGCTTCAACTACCCCATTATGCAGCTCGCTATTGCTTGCGATGCTATCGTTAAGAAGGCAGAGGGCAATGAGGAAATGAAGGTTGCTGAACTGGTAGCCCCGAAGGAAGCTGCAGCAGAAGAAGCTGCTGAGTAATTTCCCCGCACTGACTGATTTATTCGGTCAGGAACACATTTTAACTTAAAAATTATCTAAAATTGGAGGTTTAATCCCATGACTGTTGCTGAGATTATGGAAGCTGTAAAAGAGCTCAAGGTTATGGAGCTCTCTGAGCTGGTAAAGGCTCTCGAGGAAGAATTTGGTGTATCCGCTACGCCGGTAGCTGTTGCAGGTGCTGTAGCAGGCGGCGACGGCGCAGCTGCTGCTGACGCTAAGACCGACTTCGACGTAGTTCTGGTTGACGCTGGCTCTTCCAAGATCGGCGTTATCAAGGCTGTTCGCGAGATCACCGGCCTGGGCCTGAAGGAAGCTAAGGAGAAGGTTGACTCCGCTCCGCAGACCATCAAGGAGGCTGCTCCGGAGGCTGAGGCTAACGAGATCAAGGAGAAGCTCGAGGCTGCTGGCGCTAAGGTTGAGCTGAAGTAAGGTTTCCTTACCGAACCAACTGCTTGCAATCAAGCAATTCCAAAGACGCAGAGTGTTTGCTCTGCGTCTTTTTCTATGCCAAATTTTCCGTCAGTCAGTGGTGACAAACCCGAAATTGTGCGGTATAATAAAATAGAATAATAATGTGGACAAGAAGGAGAATCTCATGCCGAAATTAGGACTTATTTCGCTCGGCTGCGCGAAAAACCTCGTGGACAGCGAGCACATGCTGGCCCGGCTGCGGGACGCAGGCTGGGAGATCACCGAGGATATGACCGAAGCAGACGTTGGCGTTGTCAACACCTGCGGCTTCATCGAAGCCGCTAAGACCGAGGCTATCGAAACCATTCTGGAGACCGCCCAGAACAAGCAGACCGGCAATATGAAGGGTCTGGTCGTGACCGGCTGTCTGGTGCAGCGCTATGCTGACGAGATGCGCGCTGAGCTGTCCGAGATCGACGTATTCTGCGGAACGGGCAGCTATGATGACATCGTGGACGCGGCCAATGCGGCGCTCAAGGGGCAGCAGGCGGCGTACATGGCTGATATGACCTCTGCTGCACTCGACGGCAGCCGTGACCGCCTGACACCCTCGTACACCGCATACTTTAAGATTGCGGAGGGCTGCTCGAACACCTGCGCGTACTGTATCATCCCCAAGCTGCGCGGCCGTTACCGCAGCCGTGAGATGGCATCGCTGCTCGAGGAAGCGCGTGCGCTCTCTGACGCAGGCGTTAAGGAACTGATCGTCATCGCGCAGGACATCACCAAGTACGGTATGGACCTGCCCGAGCATAAGCGTCTGCTGCCCGAGCTGCTCCGCGAGCTGTGCAAGATGGACTTTACCTGGATTCGTCTGCACTATCTCTATCCCGACCAGATTACGGACGAGCTGATCGACGTGATTGCGGATGAGCCGAAAATCGTAAAGTATCTGGATATTCCGCTGCAGCATGTCTCTAAGCGCATTCTGCGTGCCATGCACCGTCCGGGTGACGGCGCGGAATTTACCAGGCTGATCGAGGATATGCGCGAGCGTATTCCGGGTCTTGTACTGCGTACAAGCCTGATCGTCGGTCTGCCGGGCGAGACCGAGGACGAGTTTGCCGAGCTGTGTGAGTTCCTGCAGAATGTCGGCATTGAGCGTGTCGGTGTGTTCGAGTATTCGCCGGAGGAAGGCACGGAGGCTGCAGAGCTGCCCGACCAGATCGACGACGAGACCAAGCAGAACCGCCGTCTGATCGTCGAAGAGCTGCAGTCCGGTGTGCTCGACGACTACAATACCTCCCGCCACGGTGAGGTCATGCAGGTGCTCTGCGAGGGCTTTGACGAGGAGCAGGACCTGTGGTATGGCCGTACCTACGCGGATTCGGTCGAGGTAGACGGCCACGTCTACTTTGACGCGGCGGATAACGAACCGGCAGAAGGCGAGTTTGTGTCCGTTCTCATCACTGAAAGCCTTGGACCCGACCTGCTCGGTGTCCGTCAGAAGGAGGCATAATTTCCTATGACAACCGCAAACAAAATCACGCTGACCCGCATTGCGATGATTCCGTTTTTCATCTATTTTGCGGCGCAGCCCATGCTGATCATCGATGAGACCCGGTATCTCGCCGCGTTCCCGACCAGCACGGTCATCGCGCTCGTGCTGTTCTGCGTGGCATCGTTCACGGATTTTCTGGACGGCTATGTGGCGCGAAAGTACAATCAGGTGACGGATTTCGGCAAATTTGTCGATCCGCTGGCCGATAAGCTGCTCGTAGCGTCCGCGCTCATCCTGTTCGTAGAGCAGAAGGCGATGGCAGGCTGGATGGTCTGCGTTATCCTCGCGCGTGAGCTGATCATCACGTCTCTGCGCGTGGTTGCAGCCAATAAGGGCCGCGTGCTCGCCGCAACGTGGACGGGTAAGGTCAAGACCTGTGTGCAGATTGGCGGCATTATCATTATTTATCTGTATTATATCATCGTGGGTGCGCTGGCAAACGGTATCGCCTTCGCGGACGGCGATGGTGTTACCGCTGTTATGTTCATCCCTCATGCGGATGGTATGCCGCTGCTGCTGACCATTGTCGGCTGGGTGGTAACGCTGGTTACCATTTACTCCGGCTATGATTATCTCAAGAAAAACTGGGATTTGATCAAGGACGGCGCAGTGAAAGCAAAATAAGTACAATTTGATACGATTTGCGGAAGAGGTTCACGAGAGTGAGCCTCTTTTTGTTTTGCTCTGCACCGGCCATCTGGGGTACGCGAACTGCGTCAGCGTGTTCGCCCTATCCGGGCGGCAGTTCTTTTCTGCACCGATTGTGCGGAGGCACGAGGCGCGCAGGCGGTTCGCCCGAACGGGCGGGGCGTTTTTCGCTGAACCTCAGCGTGGGGAGTTGCCGCGCCCGCGGCGGGGGGCAAGAGGGTAGACACCTGCGGTTTCTACCCTCTTGTGCCCCTGCCGGGCAGGCAAGTTCGGTTCGCTTCGCATGCGGAAAATCCTGCGGGTTTTCTCATGAAAAGTTCCCTTTCTTATTTTCGCAAAATGTGTGCACGGGCATATTCGCACGATAAAATCGGGTAAGAATTTCCGCCGGTTTTTTGATGCTTTTCGGAATGAAATTGATATTCAGCAAGGTGCTCAAACGTCTGTGCTTTTATGTGTGCAATCCATACAATGCCAGAATGAAAAGAGTGATTTTTGTATAGAACAGAGTTATACAGTGCATTGCGATATAACTCTTCCGCAGCTATAATATAGTCAAACAAACGAAAACACCGAAAGTTAAAACAAAACAAAAAAACTTCCGGTAAATCGTGAAAAGAGTATGTCTAAGATTTAAATGTCAAGGAGGAAATTATCATGAAAGAAATCCGTATTGGTCTGGTAGGTTCCGGCTGGATGGGCAAGGCTCATTCCTCTGCACTGGCTGACGCTGAGATGCTGTTTGGTCCTGACTACGGCACCGCATCCTTCGAGATCGTAGCTGACGCTAACGAAGAGGCTGCAAAGTCCGCACAGAAGAAGATCGGCTTCAAGCGCATCTCCACCGACTGGCACGATGTAGTTACCGACCCGAACGTAGACCTGGTTGATATCGCTACCCCGAACGCTTTCCACTATGTAGTTGCTAAGGCTGCTCTGGAGAACGGCAAGAACGTATACTGCGAGAAGCCGCTGTCCATCTCCGCTGAGGAGTCCAAGGAGCTGGCTGAGCTGGCTAAGAAGAAGGGCGTTGTAAACTATGTTGGCTTCAACAACACCCAGAACCCGGCAAACGCTTACGTTCGTGAGCTCGTTCAGTCCGGCGCTCTCGGCAAGATCATGCGCTTCACCGGCACCTACGATCAGGACCAGCTGCTCGACGAGTCCCTCCCGATCACCTGGCGCCACATCAACAAGCTGGCTGGCTGCGGCGCTCTGGGCGACCTTGGTTCTCACCTGCTGTCCATCTCCCAGTTCATCATGGGCGATATCACCAAGGTAAACGCAGTTGCTACCACCGTATTCCCGAAGCGTCCGAAGGCTGCAGGCTCCACTGAGATGGCTGACGTTGAGAACGAAGACATCATGACCTTCATGGCTGAGTACGCTAACGGCGCTATCGGTCAGATCGCTTGCTCTCGTGTTGCTACCGGCCGCAAGAACTACCTGACCTACGAGATTCAGGGCACCAAGGGTTCTGTTCGTTACGATCTGGAGCGCATGGGCGAAGTTCAGGTTTACTTCCAGTCTGATAACGAGCGCGACCGCGGCTTCCGCACCGTACTGCTCAACCCGCTGATGAAGGGCTACTCCGCATTCCAGCCGGCTGCTGGTATCTCCATCGCTTACAACGACATGAAGATCCTCGAGGTTCACGCTCTGTTCGACGCTATCACCAATGGCGCTGACTACGTAACCGACTTCGAGTTCGGCTACAAGATTGACCGCACCGTAGCTGCTGTTATCGAGTCCTCCAAGACTCACGAGTGGGTTGACGTTAAGTAAGTTACCCTCTTACATCAATTAAATCAAAATGCCGAAACGGTCTCCGGCGGGAGCAATCCCGCTGAGACCGGAAAGGCTGACATTTTCCTGAATAATTTGACAGGGAGGATATAATTATGGCTATCAAGATTGGTATTGCACCGGACTCCTGGGGCGTATGGTTCCCGGCAAGTGATCCGAACAATGCAAAGCAGCCCCAGTGGTGGCGCTGCCTGGACGAAATGAAGGTTGCTGGCTACGAGGGCTGCGAGATCGGTCCCTGGGGCTACATGCCGAACGACGATCCTAAGGTTCTGAAGAACGCTATGGACGCTCGCGGCCTGACTCTGGTAGGCGCTACCGAGGGCGGCAACTTCCTCGACGACGCTGCTGTAGAGGGCATGCTGAAGGATATCGACGATATCTCCAAGCTGCTGAAGGCTTTCCCGTCCGCTAAGTATATCGTTCTGCTGCCTCCGATGTACACCAACCTCGCTACCGGCGAGCTGGAGATGAACCCGGAGCTGACCGATGCTGAGTGGGCTACCTACTGCAAGAATGTACAGAAGTGCGCTGACCGCTGCGCTGCTAACGGCTTCGTTGGCCTGTTCCACCCGCACGTAGACAGCCATGTTCAGACCGAGGAGCAGATCGAGCGCTTCCTGAACGACACCAATGTAGATCTGTGCTTCGATACCGGCCACCATGTATACGGCGGCGGCGAGCCGATCTCCTTCTACAAGAAGTGGGCAAAGCGCATCCCGTACATCCACTTCAAAGACTGCGATCTGGCTGTTAAGGCTAAGATGGACGAGAACAAGTGGTCCTTCGCTAAGGCTGTAACCGAGGATATCATGGTTGAGCCGGGCAAGGGCAGCATCGACTTCACTGCAATGCATAAGGCACTCGACGAGTGCGGCTACGACGGCTGGTGCGTCGTAGAGCAGGATCTGTTCCCGGTTAAGTCCTTCGATGTACCGCTGGAAAAGGCTACCATCGGTCGTGAGAACCTGCGCAAGGCAGGCTTCTAATGAAATAGTAATCACATACCCATTTTACAATCGCATCTACACTATTCCCGTTTTCATTATTTTGTTATCCGGTCCCTCTTGAATTTCATCCAACAGAAAATCAAGAGGGACTGCTGATAAAGAGTACACGCAAGTGTGAAATACACAAGCGTAAAAGGGCGCTGAGAGAGCAGGGCCCGGAAAAAAGAGAGGAGAAGAAATTATGAACAAGAAGAGAGTGTTAGCGATGTTGCTGGCAGGAGCGATGGCATTGTCGATGACCGCATGCGGCGGCGGCAATTCTGCCTCGACCGATGGCAGCAGTAATGACGGTGGCGCATCCGCTTCCGGCGGCAGCTACAAGGTCAGCGTTATCCTGAAGACTCTGGCTGCCGAGTACTGGCAGTATGTAAAGTCGGGCGCTGAGGATTATGCTTCCGAGCATTCGGACAAGGTTACGGTAGAGGTTAAGGGCCCAAGTTCTGAGACCGCATTCGATGAAATGCAGAACATGATCGAGACCGACCTCAGCTCCGGCACGTATGACGGCATTGTTATTTCTCCGCTGCAGTCGGATACGGCAGCGCAGCTGGTCAGCGGCACCAAGCTGCCGATTGTTGCTATCGACACCAACTTCACGGCACCGGAGGTTAAGTCCTTCGTAGGTACCGGTAACGAAGCTGCTGCCAAGAAGGGCGGCGAGGCTGCTGTAGAGGCTGCCAAGGCTGCCGGATGGACCGACATCAAGTGCATTGAGATCGCAGGCGTACAGGGCGACCAGACCAACACCGCTCGTATGAACGGCTACAAGACTGGCGTTGAAGAAGCAGGCGGCACCTTCCTGAGCGATGAAGTACAGTACGCAGATGCAACTGCTGACCGCGCTACCACCGCTATGGAAGCTATCATGCAGACACATCCGGAAGGCATCGCAATCATTTGCGCAAACAACGACGATATGGCTATGGCAGCAGCCCGTGCAGCGCAGGGCCATGACGCATATAAGAACACCATCTTCCTCGGCTTCAATGGTGACCGCGCTGCTTGTGAAGCAATCCTGGACGGTCAGATGACGATGTCTGTTGCCCAGATGGCTTACGAGATGGGCTACAAGGCTGTTGAGACCATGGTTCAGGTTCTGGACGGCGAGACCGTTGACGAGTTCGTTGACTCCGGTTCTGACGTAGTTACCCCGGACAACGCGCAGGAGCGTCTGGATACCCTGAAGACGCAGCTCCACTAAGAAAACTGCATTTCGCACAAACGCAGATTGTGCGATAATGTTCACGCGTAAGATCCTCTCTCCGGATCGGCAGGAAAACGCTCCAACGTTCTGCCAATCCGATATGGATATAACGCAAATTTCAAAGATCCTTTCTCTCATTCTATTTCTCTATATGGTGGTGCCCCCTGCTCCTGCCCAAGCAGGATTAGGGGGCATTGCTATGGAATGAAGTTGGATGAGATATACAAAATTAGCAATTCCGTACAGATTATCCTGTAGGCTGCAGAGAAAAAGAGGGACACGCTGCTGCAAATACCCGTGGCAGCGTATTTACACAGCAAACAAGAGGGGTTTCAAGAAAATGGTATTTACACTGGGTTCATTTGTGCTTGTCACTGTAGCAGTGGCATTCGTAAGCTGGCTTAAAACCAAGGGAACGGACGAGACCAGCAAAGACGGTTACTTCCTTGGAGGCCGAAGCCTGAGCGGTCTGGTTATCTTTGGTTCTCTGATGATGACCAACCTGTCCGCGGAGCAGCTGGTAGGCCGCAACGGTCAGGGTTATGCAGCCGGCATGACTGCAATGGGCTGGGAGACCATGTGCCCAATCGCATTGACGCTGATGGCACTGTTCTTCATCCCGAAGTATTTCAAGCTAGGCATTTCCACTATCCCGGAATTTCTGGAAAGCCGCTTTGACCGCGCAACCCGCGTCATTGTATCGTTCATTTTCCTTGTCGCTTATATTGTAACCATGCTGCCGCTGGTGCTGTACGCAGGCTCGGTAGCGATGGAGCGTATCTTCGGTATTACCGCACTGATGGGCGGCAACCGTTTCATGGCAACCACCGTAATGTGCGTCGCACTCGGCATAATCGGCGGTATCTATGCAATCTTCGGCGGCCTGAAGGCCGTAGCCGTATCAGACTCTCTGAACGGCATCATCTTTATCATCGGCGCGGTCATCCTGATCCCGGTTCTGGCATTTATCGCGCTGGGCGACGGCAGCATCGCAGAAGGCATCCGTCTTTTCGCTACCTCCTCTCCGGAGCACCTGAATGCGATCCAGCCTGCCAACGCACAGCCGCCGTACATTCCGTGGCCGATGATCGTACTTGGCTGTGGTATCAACCACATCTCTTACTGGTGCACCAACCAGTCCATCATGCAGCGCGTACTCGGCGCGAAGAACCTGAAGGAAGCGCAGAAAGGCTCGCTGCTGACCGGTCTTACCTGCGTATTCTGCCCGATCTTTCTGGTAGCGCCCGGCGTGATCCAGTTCATCCGTGACGGCGGCGTACTGACCGACTTCGATATGGCGTACCCGTCTCTGATCAAGGACATCCTGCCGACTCCGGTACTGGGTTTCTTTGCAGCAGTCATGTTCGGTGCGATCCTGTCCTCCTTTAACTCGGTACTGAACAGCTCCATGACGCTGTTCACCCTGGACATCCTTCCGGTTATCTCCAAGAGGAAGCGCACGGATGCACAGCTGATCACCATTGCAAAGCGTTTCGGCATCGTGCTGTGTCTGGCATCCATTATTATCGCACCGTTCCTGCTGTATCTGCCGGCCGGCATCAGCACCTTCCTCAATCAGATGTGGGGCTACTACGGCGTTCCGGTTCTGGCCATCGTTGTTATGGGTATTCTGGCTCCGCGCATGCCGAGCTTTGCACCGAAGGTTGCCATCATTGTCCATATCGTATGCTATGGCCTGATGATGAACCTTCTGCCGTTCCACTTCCTGTACTTTGAAGTAGGCGCATTCGTAATTGACCTGATCCTGATGGCGATTCTGACCAAGGCTGCACCGCGCAAGGAAGCGTATGTACTGCCTGACCTCGAGGTTGTTGATATGACCCCGTGGAAGTACCGCAAGCCGGTTATCGCAGTTACGTTCATCCTGCTGGCAGGCATTTATGTGCTGTTCTCTCCTCTGGGTCTGGGCGGCTGATAAAGCAAACCGAAATAAAAGACAGATCACTGTTGCGGTCTGTCTTTTTTGCGTTCAGATATTCGGCACCGGCTTTCTGGGGCACACGAACCGCGCAGGCGGTTCGCCCGAACGGGCGGGGTGTTTTTCGCTGAACCTCAGCGAGAGGATTTGCCGCGCTCGGCGGCGGGGGCAAGAGGGTAGACACCTGCGGTTTCTACCCTCTTAACTCCCGTTTCCCTTTATTTCTTAGTCTGGCGAAGATTGCCGACATGTGACCGCTCCGAAAAAAAGAACGGCAGAGGATTTTTTCTACCGTAGGGGAGCACAGTGTGCTCCCATGTCGAAACCTATACGCAGTGCCAGATACTGTTCTGCTACACAGACGGTTTCATCTACGCAGGGCGCGACATACCCGTGTCGCGCAACTCTTTAACATGTTATACCGCACGGCACCTGCGGATTAGGCATTTGGTACAATTTATCCTCGCAGACCCTGTCTATTATAACGCGCTCACGAATTGCGCGGCACGGTTATGCCGCGCCTGCGTTGATTTAATCACATGTGTAGCAGAACGTTATCTGACCATGCGAACAGGTTGCGAAAAACACGGAAGAAAAAATCCTCTGCCGTACTCCTTTTCGAAGCGGTCACATATAGGTAATCTGCGCCGGATTAGGAAGCAAGGGAAAGG
>OLVZ01000499.1_pt1 | contig 37844 bp, 43 predicted proteins | sample 1673341 | NCBI WGS metagenome assembly OLVZ01 (sample SAMEA3178944, study PRJEB25190) | human gut metagenome | biome: human gut; feature: human-associated habitat; material: faeces | place: Austria | collected 2013 | reverse complement strand
TAGAAAATCTAAGAAATAATCCAAATAAAGATTTTAGTACAAATAATATAGAAGGTAATAAAATAAAGGGATCAGAAGGACAGACTGTACAAGAAGGAATGAAGTCATTTAAAAATAATGCAAGTAATTTAAATGCTTCAGAGAATAAAGTTAAAGATATAGGAGATTCAAGAAATTCTATAAATAAAAATAATACAGATAGTGTGGGCATGGGAAATGCAAAAGAAAATATAAATACTAAGAATATAAAATCTAATACTGAAGATAAAACAAATGTAGCAACTAATAATAACGCTAAGGTAGCTAATGAATCTACAAATAATAATAACTCTGAAAATAACAATGGTGGAAGAAAAGAAGTTAAGGGACAAATGGAAGATAGAAACATTGGACAATATATGAAAGATAAAGTACAAGGATCAAGATTTGTTGATAACATTAATAGAGCTTATAGCTTAGGATACAATACTACAAGTAAATGGGATATTAAAAATAGAAATAAAGGCAAGAAAGGAAGGAAGAAATAATGGCATACGTTTTACCAAAGGAAATTTCGTCATCAGTTAAATTAACAAAAAACCTATATGTTTTTGATTTAGTTTTTATGGGAATATTTATGTGTGTTGTATGGATATTAAATTTTTTAGTATATCCTCCATTAAGAACTTTTTATTATATTTTTATGGCTATTATGGGACTTTATTTTAGGAGTAATAGTTCAATTAATCCAAAGAGAAGAAAGTATCAAAGTATATATTATGCTTTAGTTAGAAACAGAAAAGCTTATATAAGAGAATAGGAGTGGTAGAAATACCATTCCTATTATTTTGGGAGGAATTAAAAAGTGGCAGTAAGAAAATTTGATGATATTAAAATAGAAAAGGAGAAAAAGAATATAAAAGTAAAACTAACAAAAGAAGAAAAAAAGATAAAGAAAGAGGAAAAGAAACAGAAAAAGTTAGAGTTAAAAGAAATAAGAAAAGCTAACAAAGATGTATTAGCTTCTACTAAGGAGCTATTAGGATTTGTAGATGTAGATGATGATGACAGTATAATAATGAAAAATGGATATTTAGATATATTTCAAATTGATAGTAAAGATATATATTCTTTAACTGATGTTGAAACTACAATGAATATATATAATTTTATAGCATTTTTAAGATCATATCCATTTGATATAAAATTAATAACTATGAATTTTCCAGTTAATACATTAAAGCAACAAGAGTTTATCAAGAAGAAAATAAAAGAGTGTGATAATGAAAAATATTATTATGAATTAATAGAAGAGTTGGAACAATTAGTGTATTTAGAGTCAACTAGGCAAAATAGAGAATTTTATATCATGATATTTATTAAAGATACTGAAGAGAAAGAAAGCATTAAGAGAACATTATTTAGAAGTCAAAATATAGCAGTTCAACTTATTCCTTTAGATTTAGAAAAGAAATTAAAAATATTGTTTAAATTAAATAATCCAAATACAAAACTAATGTAGGAAGGTGTGTAAATATGCAAAAAAATTGGAACTATACAAGATACACTGAAGAAGGAGAATATAGAGGTAGCTTTAAGGACATGATGGAGTTTATAAAAAGCAATTTTAATGGAACAATTAAAGTGTACGATATAACTAATAATTTAGTGAAAATAATTGGTGAGTGTATTTTTGAAGATAAAGAAAGTTACGCAATATTTTATGCTGTAGATGAAGGGCGTATGATTATATTTTCAAGTATATTTCTTAATGAATTCTTTGTATATTCCTATGGAATAGATGAGAATAAGGTGCCCTATATAAGCTTTTTGGATATTATAAATAACAAAGATGGAATGATTAAACTTGTGAATATAGACGAAAAATAAAGTAACTATAAATTAAGTTGATTCTGCTAATATAAAGAGAGATGTTATAATATACCTATGGAGAAGTTAGTAATTTCATAGGGGGAGTTAGAAAATGATTCTGAAAAATTTACAGTTATTGAAAAAAAGCATGGAAGAGAATGGTTGGTGTATAGATTCATTCTTATTTAATTATAATAAATCAAACTATATAGTATTAGTAAAGTTATATGATCCAAAAGAAGAAAGACCACAATATGCTCTTTTAAAACTTGAATTTTTAAAACAAGATGATATTCAAAATAAATTATTAGTTCCAGCTAATTCATATAGACTTATGGTTGAAACAAAAAAATTAAGAGAATATTTTGGTATTAAATATGGAGAGAATATAGGAGAGATTATGAAACAATTTAGTGTATATTTCTCTAAATATATTCCGACAAAAGTAATTAATAATAAAAATGATATTCAAAAAAAAGTTATGTGTATATCTTTAAATAAAGATAGTTCAGAAAATCCAAATAAAATATATTGCTATAAAGTAAAAAGAAATTCAAAGCGAGCTGATGGAACACTACGAGAAAGAAGTGTTTATAATGATAATAAAACAAGAATTTTAAGACCTGAATTATATGAAGTTTTAGGTATAGATAAGAATTTAAGTTTTTGTTACTATGAAAATCCAGAAGATGAAAAAAGTGATACGGAAATAATTTTAAACTGGACTAAAAGAAAAAATATTTAATTTGAAACAAGAAATAAAAATAATTGTAGAATTTTATTTTTAGAAAAGAGAATGTATAAGCATTCTCTTTTATTTATGGAAAAATAGGGAGTGAAGCAGATGGCATTAAGAAAAAAGATAGAATACAATCCATATTTATTAAAGGCTATTCAGCCAGTTGGTGGAATTAGCTTTTCAGATAGAGCAATAATAAAAGGTGATGGATATGAGAGTTGTATAAGAATATATGAATTTAAAACAAGAGTAGAGAATTTTTGGCTTGAAGATTTAACAGATTTATCTAATGTAATAGTAACAGTTGATATTTCAACAGAAAATCAAAATAAAATCTTAGAGCAGATAGAAAGGTCTATATCAGAGCAATATACAAGAATAGATGATGCAGCAACTAATATTGATAGGATAAAGGCTTCAGCCGAAGTAGAAAAACTACAAGGGTTAGTAGATGACATAACTCAACATGAAGAAGTTATTAAGCTAGTAACTATTAGATATTATGTATCAGCTTTAACATTAGAAGAATTAGATATAAAAGTTAAAGAAGTATTAGAAGCTATAAAAAATAAAGGATATAGAGGGGCAGTATTAATTAATGAGCAAGAGTATGAATGGAAATCATTATTTGAGAGTGCAACTAATCAAAGTTATTTTAGAAATAAAAGAGTTGGGGAGCCAATACCTTCTATTTATTTAGGGGGTGGTTATCCATTTCATTTTACGGAGTTAAGTGATCCAACTGGAATGTATTTAGGTACAACTAGAACTGGTGGAAATGTACTTTTTAATATATTTACAATGAATGATTTTAGAAAGTCATATAATGCTTTAGTAGTTGGACTTATGGGAGCTGGTAAGTCGACTTTATTAAAGAAACTCCTAAAAAATACATCTATAGTAGGGGATATGGTTAGGGTATTTGATATAGCAGGTGAGTTCAGAGATTTGGTAATAGAACGAGGAGGTAAAGTTATAGCTTTAGATGGAACTGATGGAATTATAAATTTACTTCAAGTATTTGCGACTATTGTTGATGAAGATACCAATGAAGTATTAGAAGAACAAAGTTATATGAACCATTTAAATAAAGTAAGCATGATTTATAGGTGCCTTGCTCCAGATGCTGAACAGGCTGAAGTAAGAGAGTTTGAAAGGATATTAAGAGAGTTTTATAAAGATTATGGAATAGAAATTAGTAGAGCAACAACTTACAAGGCTAATGAATATCCAATAATGGAAGATTTATTGGAGTATATAAGAAAAGAACTTTATGAAGATTTTGAAAAGAAAATAGTTAAAAGAACTTTATCAGATACCAAGAGAGAAAGACTTGAATATATAGAACTTAATATAGGAAGTATGGTTGATGATTATGGAAAATTATTTAATGGACATTCAACATTAGAGAACTTCTATGATGAACAGATAGTAAGTTTTGAAATTAAAAATTTAGCACAATTTGATAAAAGGGTATTCAACGCTCAAACATTTAACATAATGACAATGCTATGGAATAATGCCTTAAAAAAAGGGTCAGTAGCAAAGAAATTATATGATAATAGGGAAGTTAGTTTTGAAGATAGTCAAAAATTCTTTGTATTAATAGATGAAGCTCATAAATTTATAAATTCAGATAATTTAATGGCAGTTGATTATGCTATAGCATTTGAGAGAGAAGCTAGAAAATATTTTGCTGGTCTTATGTTTGCAACTCAAAGTATTAGAGATGTTGTTCCTGAAAATATTAGTAGCGAAGCATTGCATAAGATTAAAACTTTATTTGAATTAACTCAATATAAATTTATAATGCAACAAGATAATAACTCTAAAGAAGCACTTAAAGAAATATTCGACGGACAAATAACGGAAAGTGAGATAGAAAGAGTACCAACATTTAAAAAAGGAGAATGTATTTTAGCCATAAATGGATATAAGAATATTAAATTAAATATAGAAATTACAGATAAAGAAAAGCAATTATTCGCTGGAGGTGCTTAATATGAATAGTAAAAAAATAAAATTATTAATTATAGGAGCAATAGCAATTTTTATAACTGTTGGGGTAAGTTGTGGAATTAAAAATTATAAAAAAATAAATGAGGAAAGAAAGAGTACATCTCAAATGATAGATGAAAATTCAAATAGTTTTAATGAGAAAGATGAAGAAGAATATAATGAGTATCAGTTAGATGATGCATTAGAAGGTTTTGATAAAAATAATCAAGTAAATTCAGAGGATATAGTAGTAGAACCAGGATTTAAAACAAGTATAGGTACAGGTAGTTCAGATGAAGAAATTAGATATAACAATAAGTTATTAAGTGAAAGTAAATTCTCTCTAAAAGAGAGAATTAAAGCTAAAAATGTAGCAGAGAATTTTGTACAAGCAATTACAAGTTTTGATATAGAAAAACCAAAGGAAACTGTAGATTTAGCAGTAAAATATGTAGCAGACCCACTTAAAGAAGAAGTAGAATCATTATATATGTATTTAGGTAAAAATGAAACTATTAAAAAATGTATTATAGATGAAGTTGAATCTTATGAAGTTGAGAATGAGTATGATAATGATTATATTATATTTAATGTAAGGGTAGGTTGGAGTACAGTAGATCAGTATGAGCAAATTTCAAATGATGGTCATGATAGTTATGAAGTTAAATTATTAAAAATAAATGATGATTATAAAGTTGTTGAATATAGTGTTGATTAATAGAAAGGTGTCCCACGGGGACATCTTTTTTCTTAAAAATAATTTTTAGTAGAAATGAGTGATAGGTTTGTCTAAAGAAAAAAAGTTATTAAAAAATAGCATAAAAATAATTTTATCATTCAATATAGTTACGATAATTACTCTACTATTAATGACAGCAACTATATCTATTATAATAAATCAAAATTCTATAAGTAATACTGGAAGTGGTGGAATGATAACTGATATAGGAGTAGCGGGAGTACCACAAGAATATGTTAATTATTTTAATGAAGCTTCTACTATATTTAATATACCTAATTGGTGTTTAGCAGCAGTAGCAAAACAAGAAAGTAATTTTAATCCGAATACCTCCTATGGAGGGGCGTATGGAATAATGCAAATACAAAAAGTAGACCCATCAAGTGGAAAAGATTTGTGGAAATATTTAATTGATATGGGATTAGGAGAGATATATTTAGCAAATGGATATACATTTAATGATAGTGAAGAAATGTGGAATATATTTTTAAATGATCCAAGGGCTCAAATTTTTGCGGGAGCTTATGAGATAAGATATTATGGTAATTATGTTTTGTATAAGCAAAACAAAGTACCTAAACTTAACTACAATAATAATGAGAATATGGATTTAGTGAAATGGAATAGTGATGAAAATGATAGTGATTTTAGAGAAACACTAAGAAGAATTTTTGCTTGTTATAATGGGGGTCCATCTTATGGTATGAAAGTAGATTTAGATAATGCACAGTTTAATTATCCTAATAAAGTTTTTCAGTATGCAATGGAATTTAGAAATGCTGGATTAAATCAAAGTAGTAATCAAATAATAGAAACAGTAATCGAAGCTGGTATGAAGTGGGTAGGAAAATCACCTTATGTATGGGGAGGAGGAAGAACAGAAGCTGATGTAATAGCAGGTAGATTTGATTGTTCTTCATTCGTTCATTATTGTTATGCAAGTGCAGGTATTCAACTTGGAGATAGAGCAAGTGTAGTTACATTCTCTTTAGTTAATATGGGACAAAAAGTTGATGCAAGTGAAATGCGAAGGGGAGATTTAATCTTTTTTGATACATACACAGTTGATGGACATATCGGAATTTACCTCGGTGATAATAAATTTCTACATGATGGAACTTCAACAGGAGTAACAGTTTCTGAATTAAGTGGTTATTATAAAGAGAAATTTAATGGTAAAGTAAGAAGAATAGTTAACTAAAATTGTGAAAAAAATTAAAGGCATATTAAATAATAATTGAGTTAAATAATCTAAATTTAATAAAAGAAAGTTTGGTGATCTTATGATAAGTAGAGATGAAATTCAAGAAAAAGTTGATATTGTAAAAAGAAAAATAGAAAAAAATAAAACTATTCCTTATTATTTTTTAGCTTCAATATTTGTATTGGGAGCTTTATTTTTTTTCTCATCAAATTTACTTTTTAATAAAGAATTAAATTTGATTACTACAGAAATAAATCAAGAAATGTATCTTAATAATATTGCTTTTTCAATAAAAGATAGAAAATATAATCCTAATAATGGGTTAGTACAATTTACAATAAAATTAAAAGAAAATAGTTTAAATAGTGATTTAGATTTAGATTTTATGATAAGAGAAAAAAATAATCCAACAGAAATAATACCTTGTGAAGTAGTACAAATAACTTATAGTGATTATATTGTTACGACAGAAATAAGCGGAAACTGGGAAGCATTATCATTAACTATAAAAGAAAAAAGTGAGATTAATGATAATAAATATGTGAAATTTTATTCTGATATAAGAGATATAAAAATAGATGATACTCTTAAAAAGAAGAATAGAAATGAATATACGATAGAAGTAATTGACAATGAAATTAATGATATAAAATCAAAAATAGAGGAACTAAATTTAGATATATCAGATAAAAAATCAAATATAGAAGATATAAATAAGAAAATAAATTTACTTGAAGAAGAGAAAAAATATCAAACAGAAAGTGAAATAGAAGCTACAGAAAATACTATAAGTTCAAATAAAACATCTATAGGGAATTTAGAAAATGGGATAAGAAAAAATGAAAATAGTATAAAAGAACTTGAAGAAAAAATTAATAAACTTGAAGAAAAGAAGCAAGATTATAGATAAATCAAGATATGACGGTTAGTCATAAAAAGTATGATTTAGATATGATTTATATATGACGAAGGTGCATAATTGGAAAAGATTTTGTACCCTATGAAACGCTAGGCTTTGCCTAGCTCCCCAAAAATTTTGGGGACAGTTTCTCTTTATGCTCTTATAAAATATCTACAGAGGTAATTTCCATCAAAGATATTTTATAATTCCTTTTTGGTATTTGATTAAACTTTTTAAAGTTTATGGGTGAGCGATAGCGAGGGCAAAGCCCTTTAATAAAAAGTAAGAGGTATTAATTAGCATGGCAAGAATAAGAAAAGAATATAAAATGACAGAAAAAAATTTAGAATATATAGAAGAAGTTAAAGAAAAAAATAATCTTAAATATAATAGTGAAGCATTAGATTTAATTATAAGAGAGCATAGGCAAAATTCAGATATTACAACTGAAGCTATGATTAAATTGATAGCAAGAGAAGTATCAGAACAAATTAAATTAGATTTTAAAGGAATTAAGAAAGCTAGTAATGATACAGATAGAAATACTCAAATACTATTAGAAATGATTAATGGATTTTTTGTAATTTCTGAGTATGGAAGGTTAGCAACAACAGAAGATGTTATTGCTCCAGCATTAACTAGAGCTAGTGAACTTGTTGATAAGAGAAAAGAAGCAAAAATAGTAAAAGGATTCGATAGAAAATATTAAGGTGAAATATGGTAGGAATAGTTCATAAACGAAAATGGGTTAAGTCCAGTAGTGAAAAATTTTCAAGTTATATAAATTATATTGATAGAGAGGAAGCAGTAAGAAACTATAAACTTGATGAATATTCATTGTTCAATGATTATATGGGAAATCCTAAAAAGTGTGGAAATCTATTTACAAGTGATAGAGATTTTTTGACTGAAGATGAAAGTAAAAAGTTAAAAAGATGTTTTTCTATTGCACAAGAAAATGGAAGTTTCATGTGGCAAGATGTTTTTAGTTTTGATAATGAATGGCTTGAGAAACATGGAATATATGATAGAAGAACAGGGGCATTAGATGAAAAGAGAATAATGGAAGCAGTAAGAAATTCTATGACAGAAATGATAGAAAGAGAAAATTTTGATAGCTTAATTTGGAGTGCTTCAATGCACTTTAACACAGATAATATTCATATTCATATTGCAAGTGTAGAATTAAATCCTACAAGATATACTAAGGAAGATGGATTTATGCAATATAAAAACCTATATAGAATGAAAAGTAAATTTGCTAATACTCTTATAGATAGGAGTAAGGAACATAAAGAAATTAATGACATTATGAGAAATAATATTATTAATGGTAAGAAAGAAATATCTTTTCACCAAGATATAGAGATGAAAAGATTAGTAACAGAGATAATAAAAAGATTACCAGAAGATAAAAGACAATGGCAGTATGGATATAATTCTCTTCATGAAGTTAAACCATTATTAGATGAATTAACTTCATACTATATAAAAAATTATAAGAAAGATGATTTTGAAGAGTTAATTAAAAGTTTAGATGATGAAGAAGAATATTTAAAGGAAGTCTATGGGGAAGGAGAGAAACATTTTTATAAAAATTATAAGAAAAATAAGATAGATGAATTATATTATAGAATGGGAAATGCACTTCTTAGAGAAATAAAAACTGAAGTTATTAAGAAAAATGATAATAAAAGTTTTATAAAAAATTATTCATATACCAATTTAGTATTAACGGCAAAAGATATAAAAAGATTAAAGAAAGTATTTGATAAAGACTTTGAAAAAATAAAAAATGAATTAGCTTATGAGAGATTACAAAGAGAAATTGAATATTCTCATTCTATGTAAACTTGAAGGGAGGTGAGGAATTATGTTTAACAATTTAGGAATAGTAATAGAAGCATTAAGTGATACTGAATTAAAAGTATATAATAGTGTTGAAAAAAAAGATGTTATAGTTAAAGCTTCAAAAGATTATGTATCATCAATAAAGGCAGAGTTAAATGATGAAGATAGAGAAACAATGATCGTTGAGTATGATTTAGAAACTAAAGTTGTAAATGAAAATATTGTAGATTAGCACCAGGTAAAATACCTGGTGCTTTATTATTAAATTTTTTAGGAAAGGAGAAAAAAGATGGGGTAATATATAATAATTATTTAAAACAAGTTAATTTCTATATAAACAATAAGTTTTTTATAAATCCACTTATAGAATATCAAATGAAACATTATATTATTGAAGATTTTATGTTAAGAGAGATAGAAAAGAAATATTTAATTAATAAGATAGATGGATTTAGATTTGAGTATTTAAAAGGATTAGGTAATGGGAATTTTGATGTTTTTAAATTGCCAAAACGAATTATATGTTTTGAAAATATATATTTTTTAATATGTCATATTAAAAATGGAAATTTAAATAAAAAGGAGTATATAAGGAGAATAGAAGTCAATTTAGATAATAGTTTTATTAAAGAAGAACAAAAAAATGAACTGAAAAAAATGTTAAAACCCATGTATAATATAATAAAAAAATAAAAAGGATGGGGTTAATGTTTTATAAAAAAACAATAAAAAATTTAAGAGATAATATAGCAAATCTAGAAAGAAAAATTGATAATTATGAAAGAAAAGAAGAATTATTTAAAAATATGGTTAAAATGGTAGATGAAAAGTCTTCAGAAGCAATAATAAGTAATATATATAGTTATAATAATTCAATATATGCAATTTTTTTATTTGAGAGAAAGATATTTGTTGATACTATAGAAATTGAAATATATGAGGCTATGTATGATAAATGTATTTCCAAAATTATATCAGAAATATTTTTTAATAAAGATTTGCATATAGTATCTATAGATACTGAATATTGGTATCGAAGGCAAGGACATGCATCAAAAGGACTTGAATTATTAATTAAATATGCTGAAAATATAGGTTCAAAAAGGATTTTTGGGGGCTTATTGATAAGTGATGATATGGAGTATCTATATAAATTTTATTCTAAAAATGGATTTAATGTGAAAAGGACAAGTTTTGAAAAAATATTAAATGATAATGCAAATATTGAATAATAACGCTAGGTAAATGCCTAGCGTTTTATTATACGAATTTTTAGGAAAGGAGAAAGAAAAAATGAAAAAAGCATACAATAAAAAATCAAAAGAAGATAAGGAAAAAGAAGTTAATAATCTTTTAGAAAAAGCTAATGAAGGAATAGAAAAGTGTTTTACAAGTCCAGAGCATTTTAAAGAACTTATTAGTTATATGAGTAAATTTTACAACTATTCATTCAGAAATACTTTTCTAATTCAAGAACAATTTAAAGGAGCATTAGCTGTTGGATCATATGCTTTTTGGAAAGAAAAAGGTTTTACAGTTAATAAAGGTGAAAAAGGAATTAAAATTTTAGTTCCAAATAGATTAAGTGATTACTTTATTAACTCAAAAGGCGAAGAAGTTAAATTAAGTAAAGCAACTCCAGAAGAAAAAAGATTAATAGAGCAAGGAGAAATAGAAGTAAGAAAAGGGAAATTAATATTTAATCAAGGATATGTTTTTGAGGTTTCTCAAACTAATGCTAAAGCAAAAGATTTACCTAAGATTTTTCCTGGAAGATGGCTTGATGGAGAAGTTAATAATTATGATTTAATGTATAAAGCTATGGAAAATATAGCGAATAAAATAGGAGTTAGAATTATAGAGCCTAAAGAAGAATTAGGATCAGTAAAAGGTGTTAGTTATCCATTAACAAAAGAAGTAGCTTTAAATCCAAGAAATACACAATTACAAAATGTCAAAACTTTAATACATGAGTTGGCTCATGCAAAACTACATACAATGGAAACAAGAGATAACTACACTACAAATGAAAAGGAGTTTCAAGCTGAAATGTCTGCATATGCAGTATGCAGCTATTTTGGATTAGATACATCAGAGTATTCATTTAGATATATAAAATCTTGGACTGAAAATGTTGAATTAAAAGATAAAGAGAAATTAATAAATGAAGTTAGAGAAACGGTAAAAGAGTATATTGAAATTATAGAGGAAACATTAATTAATAGTAATTCTTTATTATTAGAAAATAAAGATAAAATAGAGCAAAAATTAGAAGATGAAAAGTTAATAAATTTTCTAGGGAAAGATAGAGTTGTTATAAATGAAATTACTAGAGATGAATTAGAAAAAATAATAAATGAAAATGACTCAAATATATTTTTAGAAAATGAAAAAGAGTTAAGTATAAAAAATGAAGTAGTAGCAATGAAAGTTAAAGGGAAATATAGAGATGTTTATATTGGTACAGATTATAAATTAGATAATTTAATATACATTGATGATAATAAAAATTTATATAGGATAAAAGAAAATATAGAGTATGATAAAAGCTTATATAGAATAAAGGAGCAAGAAATTATGAAAGATTTAGAAGAAAAAAGTGTTGAAAGTGATGATTGGAAGTTAACAGATAGGGATTTAGAAGAGATAAGTTTTAAAATAATTAAAAATAATATAGAAGCGTTAATGAAAGAAAATTATGGGGATTTTGTAAGAGCAATGATATCTATTGAAACAGGAATTGAAGATTTAGATTTATTGGATAATATATATGAAAAATATATGGATAGTGATTTTAAACTTATAAATGATAAGTTTGAAGATTTAAAAAATAAAATAGAAATGGAGAAATTAGATATGAGGGATGAAAAGAAAGAAAAAGAGATTTGGAGAAAAATAAGAGAGCATGAAGAATGGGTAAAAAGTAATGGTCTTAGAGGACAGCAATTAAATTTAGAAAATGAAAATTTAAGTGGAATGAGATTAATTAATTTAGATTTAAGAGATGCCAATTTTAAAGGTGCAGATATGACACAATGTATAGTGTATGCTGATTTAAGGGGAGCAGATTTAAGGGGAGCAAAGATAGATAATAGTGAGTGGATAGGTTCTAATATAAATAATATTACAATTGAAGCTAATAAATTAAATCTCATAGAGTATCAAATGGAGCAAGAGAAAGACTTACATTTAGCAGGTATGGACAAGCTAAAAACAAAAACAAGAGAAATAGAAATTAATATGTAATAATATTCGGATTAATATAAAATATGCCAGGATAATTTTAATTTATTCCTGGTATATTTTTGTTTAAATTTATTGAAAATACGAACATTTATGGAGAAGTTATATGAAATATTTGAAAGGTATTTTAAATTTAAAACAGAATAAAAAGTATAAAATTACAATAATTATCTTAGTTGTAGTTATACTTATACTACAAACAAGTTTATCTATTAATAATAAAAAGATACAATTATTAAATACAAAAATAAATAAGCTACAAATAGAGAATAAAAAAGATAATGATAAGTCTGAAATAGTATCTAATGTGGGCGAATTTGTTGAAGAAGAAAAAGATAAAAGTGATAATTTAGATATAAATGAAGAATTTGAAAATAATAAAAAGAAGCTAGTAGATAAATACATTGAAATTGGAGAAAGAAATAATAAAAAATATTCATCAGAAATAATATCAGGTAAAGAAACATTAGTATTTGAAACAATGAATTTAGAAATGACTGATGGACAAATTGAAAAATCTCTTAAAAAGATAAATAATGATGAATTTGGAATTAATATAGTTAAAGATAAGTTAGGAAATAGGATATATTATAAAGTTTACTTAATAGAAGCTAATATAGGCTTATGAAAGCCTATATAGATAGGGAAGGAAATAGGGAGTGGAAATTTTTGGGAATAAATAGAAAGAGCTTTAATAAAAGTGATGTTTTCAAATTTGCAGATGAAGTAAAAGTTTTAATTGAATTACTAAATGGAATAGTGATCCAGAGCCAAGATGAAGATAGATTAAATAACATCATTAGACAAAAAGAAAAGTTAGAAAAATTAATAATATTTTTTGAACCTAATATATATGAAGAATACTCTGAAAAAGTTAAGATATTATATTTTAAAATGAAGAAAGCTAAAGAAGAGTATAATAGAGTGGTTGAAGAAAAGTGTTTTAAAGATGTTATTGAAGAGTATAAAAGTATATATGAAAAGTCAGTAATTGAATATGAAAGAGGAAAATTAATAAGAGATAAAATAAAAGAAGAGTTAACTAAAGTATAGTTTTTATGATAAAATAGGGATTGATAAATCCATTTTATAAGAAAACAAATGAATAGTTAAAAAGCAGTAAATTTAAAATTTACTGCTTTTTTTCTCCAAATTATATTGTATTAATTTCTAAAATATAATATAATTTAGAAAAAAGAAGAATTTCTTCTTCATATTTTAATTCCGAACGATAAATTAAAATGTCGCCAAACATTTTAATTTATATAACTGAAACTGGTAACCAGAATACCAAGAGACAGAGTGTTGGAACTTTAAATTCATTTTATGCTTATATTCTAGCATAAGGTGAATATTTGTGCAATATAAAAAAGTTGACAAAATTCAAAAAAAATAGGTTAAAAGTGAACAATTATATTTGAATTAAGTTTTTTATTGTATATAACATAAGTTTTAATATATAAACTCTTAGGTATTTGTACCTAAGAGTTTTTTTGTTGAAAAAATTAATTAAATAAAGAAAAATCCTATTAAAATGGGTAAGTGGTTAAAGGAATAACACTATAAAAAACTGGTCGGCTCACCACCGATAACAGCTCCGTTAGATGGTAAGGCACTTTTCTTAGACAAGCTATTTAAGATAGTTTTCTTAGTAGTGGAGTGCCTGTCCTGGTGGAGTTTGCATTAGCTCCTAGGGGTGTGTGTAGAGTTACATGGTAGTATACTTGATAAAACCAGACCTAAGCAAGTTTGATACACATAGTGGTTGGAAGCCACGGGATAAATGCGACACGGATACCTCAATGGCTCCGAGCCATAAAGTGTTTGCTTATCCCCTTTGCAATTAGTATATATTTTTATATTAGTTGCAAGGGGGGGAGCGAGCCGTTTCCTAATTCACCTTAGCCATAAATGATTATAGCTTTTATGTCAAGTATAAATTAAAAAATAATTTGTGAGCGAAGGGGTTAAATAACTATATATAATATTTTGAATGTATTTCTAAATATCAATAAATATGTATTATAATATATGTAAATTACTTTTATTTTATTTTAGTTTATTATATTCATTTATGAGTATATTGAAGAATGGTTATTATAATATTAAAAAAGATGATAAGAATAATTAATATAGTATAATATAGATAGAATATTAATTAGAAAAGGTGTTGATTTATAGTGACTAGATTAGAAATATTAAGTCCAAAAGTGGATTTTGTATTTAAAAGAATATTTGGAAATGAAAACAATCCAAGAATATTAATATCATTTTTAAATGCAGTAATTAAGCCTAAGGATTTAATAGAAACAGTACAGATAATGAATAATGATATAGATAAAGAATCTATTGAAGATAAATTTAGTAGATTAGATATTAAGGCAAAAACTAATAAAAATGAATTAATTAATATTGAAATTCAAATAAAAGATGAACATAATATGGTGAAGAGAAGTCTATATTATTGGAGTAAAATGTTTGAAAGTCAACTTACAGAAGGGCAAAAGTATGATACATTAGCAAAAACAATTTGTATAAACATATTAAATTTTAAGTGTTTAAAGACAAAAGAAGCACATTCAATATATAGATTAAAAGAAATTAATACAAACGAGGAATTAACTGAGCTTCAGGAAATACACTTTATAGAGCTACCTAAACTGCCAAAAAATGAAGAAATAAAAGATGTATTTGATGCATGGATGGAATTTATAGAAAATCCTATAAGTAATAAACTTGAAAAGGCTGAAATGACTATAAAAGAAATTAAAGAAGCAAAAAACGAACTATTAAGATTAAGTGCAAGTGATAAAGAAAGAATGAAGTATGAAGATAGAAGAGCTGCTTTATTAGATAAAGTAAGTGCTCTCGAAAATGCCGAGGAAAAAGGAATTGAAATAGGAAAAGAAATAGGAAAAGAAATAGGTAAAGAAATAGGTAAAAAAGAAGGAGAAAAAAATAAAGCTATAGAAGTAGCTAAAAATTCTCTGAAAGCTGGACTTGATATAGATACTATTAGTAGTATTACAGGATTAGAAAAAAATGAGATAGAAAAATTATTATAGATAAAAGTGGTATTAGTTGATATTCTTCAATTAATACCATTTTATTTTTATTTATAGTTTCAAAACTTTTAATTATTGACACCTATAAAAGATAAGATGTAAAATCAGTATATGTAATGATGTCAAAACTAAGTATCTAAAGTGAGGGTAAAAAATGGAGAAATTTTTAAGTGAAATAGTAGAAAATCATAAAAGTGATAGATATACAAGAGAAATATATCAATTTGAAGATATAGAAATTACTGTACTTCAAAATGGAGATAAAATAGTAGTTTGGGGATTTAATTATAAAAGTCAACGTTTTTTGAATTTAGGGAGCAAAAAGTATTCGATATTAATTACAGGGTTTAAAGAAATAGCAAAAGATTTATATTCAAAAGAGGGTAAATACTATATAACTTTAGATAATAGTATCAAAAGTGTCATAAGTAATAAAGTAATAGGATATGCTAGAGTATCAACTCGTAATCAATTAGATGGAAACTCATTAGAACAACAGTTAGGGCTTATAACAAATAGATATCCTACTGCAATTGTATATGAAGAAAGTAAAAGTAGTATGAAAGAAAGAAAAGTATTTAAAAAAGTAATAGAAGCTCTGAATGAGGGTGATACTTTAGTAGTTACAACATTAGATAGATTTTGTAGGACTGTAAAAGAGGGGTTAGAAATAATAGATTTACTTATGGATAAGGGAGTAAGAATACATATATTAAATATGGGTTTAATAGAAGATACGCCAATGGGAAGATTAATTGTAACTAATCTTTTAGCATTTGCAGAATTTGAAAGGTCTATGATAGTTGAAAGAACTCAAACTGGGAAAGCAATAGCAAAAACTAAAGAAGGCTGGAAAGAAGGTCGTCCGAAACTTTATACTAATGAGCAGTTAGATAATGCTTTATCTATGTTAACAGTAAATGGTGGTAATAGAAGTTATAAAGAAGTTGAAAGATTATTAGGGATAAGTAAGAGTACATTAATAAGAGAAAATAGTAAGCGTAAATTTGAAAATGACATATGTCGGTAGAAAAAAGGATAAGGGAGAGTAGCGACATATGTCGGTAGTAAAAAGAGTAATATGATAAAAAAGCGAAAAAATAGACTATAGATTTATCTATAGTCTATTTTTTATTATTTTTATATTTGAATAAATTTATAGTTCTTTCTAACTCTAGTATAGTTTCATCAGCTAAATCTAAATTATTATTTTTTATTAAGTCAGCCAGTTCTATTATATCTTTTATAACTGTTTTTCTTAAATTCTTTGCTTTTTCATTTAAAACTTCTTTTTTAATAAAATTTTCTTTTTGAGTAGCTTCAAATTTTAGTTTATTTTCCAATTCCGATATTTTATTTTCTAATTGAATATTATTATTTTTTAATCTTTCAGCATTTTCTTTTTCACTTTTAAGAAGTTTTTCTTTTTCTTCATTAATTATTTTTAATTTTTCATTAAGTTTATCAATTTCTTCATTTCGATTATTTTCAAATTCTTTTGCTAATTGTTCTCTTATTAAGAGTTTTTCTTTTTCCTTTTCTTCAAGTTTTATTTTAATATGTCTTTCTTTTTCTTCAAGTTCATTATTTATTTTTTGATAAGTATTAATTAAATCTTCCTTTTCTTTAATTTGTTTTTCTTTTAAATATTTTTCTTCAATTAATTTATTATTTTCGTTTTTTATTATTTCAAGTTCTTCTTTTGAAATCTTACTTTGTTGTTTTAATACTTCTAAAATAGCAAATTGAACTTGTTCATCTAATTTAGCAAACTTATCACCTTCTGTTAATGTTATAAGTTTATTATCAAAAAATTCTTGTAACTCTGGAATTAGTTTGTTATTTATATTGTTATATCTTTCAATGGTTCTTTCTGAAACTTGTAATTCTTTAGCAATTTCTTTTTTTGCATTTATTTTTGTGCCTTGATGTTTATTTTTTATATTATATAATTCATTAAGTCTTTCAATTTGTTTTCTTTTTTCTTCTTCACTAATTATTCTAGTATCTGAATTACCTTTAATTAAATGAATTTCTTCGTCTATTTCATTTAAACCTTTTATTACTTTACACGGAATAGTATCAAATTTAATGCCAGTTTCTCTTAAATATTTAATAGCTTGGTATCTTCGTTCTCCTGATAAAATTCTAAATTCTCTTTTTTCACTATTTGAAATATCCAATACCTCTATATTGTGCATAAGTCCATTTTCTTTAATATTTTGTGCTAAATCTTCAATAGCAGTTACATTATAAAAGTTTTTATTATTCACTTTAATTTCGTCAAATGGAATTTGACGAAAGTCAAACTCCGATTTGTTTTCGAGAATTTTAGCTTTTTCTCCAAGTGTTTTAGATGATGATTTATTACTTAAATTAAATTTTTTAGCCATTAAATAATCCTCCTATATATTAAATACTTCTTTTACTAATGAGTAATAATCTTTAGTAGCAGTACAGTTTTTATCGTATATAACTAGTGGTTCACCAGTCGTACTTTCTCCAACTTTTGTAGTTTCTCTTATAACTGTATTAAGCAATTGTGTTGAAAGTTCTTGCTCTAAATAAGCCTTTATTTCTTTTGATATATTTGTTTGGGCTTTAAATCTTGAAATGAAAACACCTGCTATTTTCAAATCATAGTTTAATTCTTCAATAACTTCATTAACTTTATCAAATAAGAATGATAATCCTTCAAGAGCAAAGTTATCGGGTGTAAGCGGAACTAATACTTCATCACTAGCAACCAATCCATTTAAGCTCATTGTACTTAAAGATGGGTGATTATCTATTATAATGTAATCAAAGTTATTTTTTATAGATGATAATTTTTTCTTTAATATATTATAAGGGTTTAATTCTGTAGAAAGTTTATTCTGAATATCAAAGTATTTTATTGTACTGGGAATTAAATATAAATTATTAATATCTGTTTTTCTTATAACATCATTGACTTCAATATCTTTATTTGCAAGAAGTTCATAAATTCCTATTTGATTTTCATTTGCCATATTTAAATTAATACAACTATTAGCTTGTGGGTCATTATCTATTAGTAATACTTTTTTACCTTTTAAAGCTAAAATTGTTGCTATGTTAACACTACTTACAGTTTTTCCAACTCCACCTTTTAGATTAAATAATGATATAATTTTCATAATAAAACGCTCCTTTTTTTTACTACTTTAATAGTATCTATTTTTTTTATATTAATCAATTTATTTATAGCGACATATGTCGCTATAAATAAACTACTTTTTGAAAATTTGAATATATCTAACTTTACGAGTAACTTTAGAGTTTTTTATATAAACTGTATCTTCATGGCCTTTAGATATATAAACTACATTAAAATTTTTCAATTCTTCAATGTCTTTAATTTTCATATTATCAAAAAGGTCAATTCTCATTAGTGCTTTATCTTCTAATTTTTTATTATTAGCCGATAAGAAAATATTATAATTCTTCATATAATCAAATCCTTTCATTTTGATTTAACACTCTCGGTTAGCACCTCGTGTTGTTGTTTTTTTGTTGAGCCTAAGACTACATATTGGAGTGAGTTGTAAAGGAAAATGGAGTAAAAAATTTTGGCTGCTTACTGCAGATTCAGTTGGCGGACAAAAATTTTTATGGAATGACTTTACAACTTGAATGGAAATATGATAGGCTAGTGCCTCAAAAAAACAGAATAAAAAAAGAAGTCCCTAAGGACTTCTTACTTATTTGGATGCACTCCATCGGGTACACGCTTATAGTAAAAATAAGTTTAGTTATTCTTTGCTTTAGATTGGTCGCTCGGTAGATGGAACAAGCTAAGGCAATAGAATATCTTAGCTTATTGAAGCGTTATAAGTGGGTGATGGGAATAGTGCCAATAATAAATTATGTACGATAAAGATAAAATGCTTGTCTAGTTTTAGGATTCAAATTCAATTGCAACTAAGTCTGAAGTAGTTGAAAATAAATTAATAAATATATCTTTATAATCCATTAATGTAGGTAAAACAGCGAGTTTAAGTTCTGTAGTACCATCAGTTCTAGGATCAAACTCACTTATAGATAAATTTTTAGTTGTTGCTTTTGTATAGAAATGTTTTGAAGAAAGTTTAGTTTTAATACCAACAAGGTGTAAAAAATGTTTTTTTTCAAACTTTAATTCCTAAAATTTATAAGGTTCATTTTTACTTTTAGAAACTATAATAAAGTTTTTGTTAACTAAGTTTTTTATAAAGATTAGCTGATTTAATTATAGTTTTTAAAACATCATATCTATTTAGTTTTGCTATATATCCCCCTGTATAAAAAATGGAGTATCTGTACTTGGTACATATACTCCCAATTAACTGATTTTTCTGTTGTCTGCCAACGACGTGCAATTAAATCACGTAAATCTTTCAGATTATTAAGGTGTCAGTACACCCAAAATAAATTTTAAGTTTATCTATATAATTATTATAACATTATAAGAGTTATAGTAAAAAAATAGAGGAAATTTTAATAAAGATTATATTTCTGAAAAGTGTTCTTTGAGAACACTTTTTTAGTTTATGTAATTAAATAATATTATGTTTTTTAAAACTAAAAAAATTATTATCTCCAATAATAATATGGTCTAAAAAATTAATACCAAGAATTTTACTACTTTTATTAAAAAGTAAAGTTTCCTTAATATCATGATTACTTGGAGTAGGATCACCAGTAGGATGATTATGAACTAGAATTATACTGTTAGAGTTAGTTATTATAGCAGTTTTGAAAACTTCAGAAGGCGTAGTATTTAAAGTATTAATAGAACCAATCGATACTATAGATATAGAGGATATGTAATTTTTAGAGTCAAGAGTGATAGCAAGTAAAATTTCTTTATCACAGAATTTAAAAAATTTTTTTGTATAATTATAAACATCGCTACCATAACAAATTTTTTTCCTTAAAAAGAAAAGTTTTTTGTTTTTTTTAATATAGTTTTTTGAATATAGATTTTTTTTAGCATAAGTCTCTCCTTTTAAATTAATTATTTATTTTCTATAATTATAGAAAATAAATAGTATTATATAATAAATACTATTTATATAAATAATAAGAGAATTTAATTAAAAAAAAGATAGTCAAGAGAATAATAAAAGTTACTCTCTTGACTATCTTTTTTATTTTGGTTTATATGGAGGAGTATCTTCAGCTATTTTACGTTGATACATTGAAAAATCACTATCATAATATATATCTGAAGATTCTTCCTTATCATTAGAATTTTTTTCTAATAGTGTTTCTATATAATCTAGCTTCTTAGATAAATCATCTATTTTAAAAAGTCTATTTTTAGTTCTTTTTAATTCATCATACATTAGATCAGTTCTTTTCTTTGATTGTTCGAGTTCAATAAAAGTTCTTTCAACTTTTTTTAGTAGTTTTTTTAATTCATCTACATAGTTGTTTTTAGGAGTATTAATAGTTTTTTCATTATTATTTATATAACTTGAATAATCAATTTTAACATCTGTATTATCTAGAACTTCAATACTAAATAAATAATCCATAGAACAATTCATAATTTCGCTTAATTTTAATAATGTATAAATATTAGGTTCAACTTCACCATTTTCATAGTATGAAAGTGTAGACCTTGATATTCCTAATTTATTAGCTAATTCTTGTTGTGTTATATTATTCAATTTTCTATATTCTTTAATTTTTTTTCCAAGATTAATCCAACTCATATGTACTTCCTCCTACTATAGTTTTAACAGAAATATAAAATTTAAACCATAAAAAAAGAGGTTAATGTCAGTAAAAAATAAATTTTATATAAAATGTATTATTTATTGACAAAAATGTTTGTTTTATGTTATTATTTGAACATAGTATTTTCAAAAAAAGAAAAGTGTTATATAAATTAAAAATTTGGAGGAAATAGAAAATTTCCACCCTAGCAGTTTGGGTGAACTATACACTTTTTTAGGAGGAGTTATGGTTAAGCAGGGAAGTTGGAGAGAAGATGACAAAATATTAATAGAAATGTTTAATAATGGTTGTACAGCTTTAGAGATTTCTATAGAATTAAATAGAACAAAAGAAGCAACTCAAAAAAGAATACAATATTTGAAAAGGAAGAAAGTTATATTTGAATGTAATAGAAGATTAAAGCAAATAGAATTAAGAGAAATAAATAAAGCGATAAATTATGAAAGTAGTAAATTTATGAGTGATAGATCACTTGTTAAATCAAGTTTATCAGCATATAAGAATAATTCTAAAGGAGATTTAGTTTTAGATAAGGAAAAAGCTAAAGCAAATGGATATGAATATACTAGTGATATGCCAAGAAAATTAGGAAATAATGAAGGTAGAGAGTATGATAAAACATTTGTATATAAAAAAATAGGTTAATAATTTACAGGACTTGAGGGATTACAAAGAATATAAAATGCAAATTTTAATTAAGGTCTGTAAGTTTATCAAGGGGAGTTTTTCTCCCCAATAAATAAAAGTGTTCCTTGAGAACACAAAATAATATAATGTGAGAGGTGTATTATGAAATTTGAAAAAATAAAAGAAATTTTAAAAAATAGAAAAGTACAAATAATAACAGGAACAGTAGCTGGAGTTTTAGCATTAACAGTAGTTGGAACAATAATATTAAATAATAAAAATGTAGAAAATAAAAATATTATTGTAGAAAAAGATGATAAAAAAGCTTCTAATAAAGAAAATGATGAGATAAAAGAGCAATTAGAAGAATTAAAAAGTATAGATACATCTAATATGTCAGATGAAGAAAAAAAGGAACTAGAAAATAAGATAGCAGATACAGAAAAGAAGGTAGCTAGCAATAATGATGAAGCAGGTAAAGAAGTTACTTCGAATACTTCAACATCAAAGCCAAATTCTACTTCAACAACTATAGAAAATAGTGGTACAAGCACTAACACTAATAAAGGAAGTAATTCTAATAGTAAGCCATCTAGTGGAAGTTCTTCTAATTCCAATAGTAGCAACAATACGGGAGGAAATTCTACTAGTGGTTCAACAGGAGGAAATACTAGTAATAAGGAAGAATCTCATACTCATAACTGGGTGCCAATAACTAGTGTAATACATCATGATGAACAAGGACATAACGAGAAAATACTAGTTAGTGAAGCTTGGACAGAAGAAGTTCCGATTTATGAAGATAAGGAAGTTATGATATGTAATGATTGCGGAGCAGAATTAAATGCGTCTAATTGCTATGATCATGTAGAAAATCACTTATTAAGTGGTGGAAAGGGGAGTTGGAGAGAAGAGTGGAGGAAAGTTCAAGTAGGAACTAATAAAATAAATCATGATGCAGTATATGAAGATAAATGGGTTGTTGATAAAGCTGCTTGGGATGAAACAGTTACTACTGGATATAAATGTAGTAGTTGTGGAGCAACTAAATAGTATGATTTATAAAAAGATAGAAGAATTTTTTGATAAATATTTTGAAATTATATTAAAAATAGCATTAATTATAAATGTAGTTATGATAGTGATTTTATTCTGTATGATAAACACCTAGAAATTAAGATGTTTTCTATAGTAATAAAAATATTAAAAGGTGTTCCCGAAGGACACAAAACTTAATAAGTTAATTTTATTTAAAACACCTATTAGTTTAGGTGTTTTTTAGTACAAAAAATTATGTAACATAAAGAACTTCAACTATTTAATATAGTTGGAGTTTTTTAATTGCATAATTTAAGAAAGTGAAAGGGGTGAATTAAAATGAATACTTGTGTAATGTGTGGAACTATTGTATTAAATGGAGATCATGTTTGTAAGTATTGCACAGAAAAAATTGAAAATGAAAAAAATAAGGAGGGATGACAGTGAGAAAACTTAAAAGAATTTTAAGTTTAGTTCTAACTATGTGTATTTTTATAGGAATGGGAAGTGATATAAAAGCACAAGCACAAACTATAGAAGAAGTCGCTAAGTTAGAAATCAAAGTTAATGGTAAAGGTACTGTTGTTGTTGATGATGGCGATTCAAAATATTCTTTAGAAGATAAGGATGTATTAAGAGCTAATGCAACTATAAATAGTGATTTGAAATTAACAGTAACTCCTGATGATGGCTATTTAATAGCTTCTGTAAGTGGGGTTGATTCTCAAGTTGGAGAAAGTGGAAACAGTAAAATATATAATGTTTCTACAAAATCTGATGGTACTTTTATTGATGTAAACTTTGAAAAAGAAACTAAAGATGAAGTTGAGAATGAAATTAAAGAAGAAGCTAAAGAAGAAATTAATAATGATATAAAAGAAGAAGTTAACAATGATATAAAAGAAGAAACTAAAGAAGAAGTTAATGATGAGATTGAAGAAGAAAAGGGTGTATCTGAAGAAGCTAAGAAGTTTATTGCAGAATATGAAGCTGGTAACTATGATTCTTCAGAATCATTAGAATTTAGAAAATCATTAGTAGCTTCTAACAACCTAGAAGAGTACGTTGATTCTCAATTCTTCTTTAAACAAGAGTATATCGAGGATTTAGAAGAAACTTATTTAGGGGATTTACTTACTCTTATAAGATTATCTTCAAACTCTATAACATCTACTGATGAGTTATTTGATGCTTATTATAAAGTAGATGCTAGGTATAGTTTAATACCATCTCTTAATAGGATGGTTAGAGCAAGTTTTAATAGTTCTGCTTTAGATTTAGCTATGGCTAGAAGTGCAACAGTTATGAGACCTAATCATAATAATATATCAGCACCTGAAAATAGTGTATCTTATTATGAGGGTGGGTATTTTATGGGACGAACTGGTGTTTACTCTGTTAATGGTAGAGCAGCTTTTTGTGCTGACCATACTAAAACAGACCCGCCATCAGGTACGTTATTAGCCAATGTACATGAAGAAACTAATGACCTTATTAGAAAGGTATTGTACTATGGTTCAGAAGGACCAGCTCAAATTGGAGGTTGGACTTATAATTCCTTAAGATTAGGAACTGCTATGGCAATTTCTAATATCAGGCATGGGACTAAAAAAACCATGGGGGTAAGATTAACAAATGCAGTTTCAGGACTTGCATCTCCACCATCATCTTTTAAGGCTTATATTGGAGATCCATCAAATTCTTCATATCAATCAATTGCTTATTGGGAATATAGTCCTAAGGGTTCATTACAAATATCTAAATCATCTGCTGATCCATCTATTACAAATGGGAATAGTTATTATGACATAACAGGTGCAGAATATGGGGTATTTACTGGTTCTAATGCAACTGGTCAAGTGGCAACTCTTACAATAGGTTCTAATGGTTGGTCTCAAGAAATTTCTTTAGATGCAGGAACTTATTATATAAAAGAAATTAAGGCTCCAAAGGGATATGCTTTAGATAATAATATATATCCTATGACAGTTACTTCGGGTAGTAAGGCTACAAGAAATTTTACAGATAGACCACAAACTGACCCAGTTAGTATTATATTAAGCAAAGTAGATGCTGATACAGGAAATGCATCTCCACAAGGAAATGGTACATTAGCTGATGCTCAATTTACTATTAAATTCTATTCAGGAGAATATAATGATGGTATTAATCCAGGAGATTTAGGAATAACTCCTACAAAGACTTGGATACTAAAAACAGATTCTAATGGGCGTTGTAGATTAAATGATGCTTACAAGATATCTGGAGATAGTTTTTGGTACAATAGTCAAGGTATACCTACATTACCATTAGGTACTTTAACAATACAAGAGACTAAAGCACCTATTGGATATAAAATCAACTCAGAAATATTTGTAAGAAGAATAACTCCTAATGGTACATCAGAAGGGGTTAACACTTATAATGAGCCAATAATAAAAGAAGATTCTTTAAACTTTGTTATAAAAAAGGTTCAAAGTGGAACATCAACTTTAATACCTAATGCTAAGTTTAGACATACTTTACCTGATGGTACTACAGAAGAGTTACAAACTGGTTCAAATGGTGAAGTAGTTATTAGAGGTTTAACTCAAGGTATTCACAAAATAGTTGAGTTTGAAGCTCCTGAAGGTTATGAAGTAAATAAAAATGAATTTGTGTTTGAAGTTAAGTCAGATAACACTATAAATGTTATTTCTAATACAACAAATATGGGTATGAGTTATTCAGAATTTGAGGGTGATGGAATTTTAACTGTAAATGATGATGTTAAGCCATTTAGTATAAGATTAACAAAGGTTAATGATAAAGGGGCAGTTTTAGAAGGTGCAGAGTTCACTTTATATTCAGATAGTGCTTGTAATAATGTAATAGAAACACAAGTAAGTGATGGAAATGGTAATCTTAAATTTTTAAATTTAAAACCAGGAACAAAATACTATATGAAAGAAACTAAAGCTCCCGAAGGTTATAGAATACCAGTAGATATTTTTGGAAAAGTTCATGTTTATGAAATATATGTAGAATCAACACCAGTTAATAATGTGTTTGATTACTATATAGACGGTGTTAAATACACAGTAAATGATACAGATTCAAATAAGGATGTATATTTAGCTGGAACTAAATCTGATAGAGAAGTAAATATAAAAGTTGTAAATACAATAGGTATGAAGTTACCTAAAACAGGTTCATGGTTAATGATACCTATATTATTAATTGGAGTAGGATTGATGTCTTATTCAGTTTTTTCAAACAAAAAGAAAATGAAAGTAGATAAAGGGGAATAGGGTAATGATAAGCAAGAAAACAAGAAAAATATTTTGTTCAGTATTATTGGCTGGAATAATAGTAGGTCAAATGAGTTCAATAAAGGTTTTTGCAGAAGCAAATACACAAAGTATAGTAGATGTAAGAGCTGAAGTAGGAACTCCAGGGGGAGTAGCAAATTTAGGTAAAGGAAGTGCACAAATAACTATTTCAGGAAATAGTGGACAAACATTAGTAGGGAAAAAGTTTAATGTGTACAAGCTATTTGATGCTGAAAACTCAGCAGGGTTAGAATCAATTAATTATACAATAAATCCTACTTATAAAACTCCATTACAAAATGTAGTAGGTAAGAAATTAAATAAAGCAGCAGCTCAAGTAACTGAATATGAAATAATTGATTATATTCAATCTTTAAATACTAATAAAGTTGAAGGTGCTCATGCAGATCAAACTTTAGAAGGTAGATATAGTGATTTCAGATACTTTGTAGAAGAACTAAGGGATGAAATTAAGAAGTTAAATATTAAAGGTGATGTTGTTAATGTAAGTGAAACTAAGGCTGATAATAGCATAGTTATTGCAGGATTAGACTATGGGTATTATGTTGTTGATGAAGTAACGGCTGTAGATGATACTCATTCAGCAAGTTCACTTTGTATGGTGAATACTGCTAATCCAAATGCAGAAGTACAAATAAAGTCAGATTATCCTTCTGTAATAAAGAAAATACAAGAAGATGATAATAAAGATAGCATAGGAAATAGTGGCTGGAATGATATTGGGGACTATGAAATAGGTCAAACAGTTCCTTATAAATTTGAATCAAATGTTCCAAACATGAATGGATATCATAATTATTATTATGCATGGCATGATAAAATGGATGAAGCTTTAACTTTTAAGAAAGATACAGTTTCTATTACTATTGAAGGAAAGAATAAGAGTTATACTTTAAATCCAGGAGAATTTAATATAGTTGAAAATCCAGGAAAAGGAGAAACTTTTAAAGTTGAAATTACTGACTTAAAAGCTATAGTAGACAGGGAATTTAATAATAAAAATGCTTTAGGTGAAAATGAATATGGACAAAAGGTTATTTTAAGATATGATGCTACTTTAAATGATAAAGCTGCTAACGATACTGGTAGACCAGGTTTTGAAAATGATGTTAAGCTTGAATTTTCAAATAACCCTGATGGTGACGGACAAGGTGAAACTGGTGAAACTCCTTGGGACACAGTAGTGTGCTTTACATTTAAGGTTGAAGGTTTAAAAGTTAATGACCATAATTTAAATCTTGAAGGAGCTAAGTTTAGATTATATTCAGATAAAGATTGTAAAAATGAAGTATATGTTAAAAAATCTGCTGATGGATATATAGTAATTAATAGAGATAGCATTGGTGGAAGTGATCATACTGGTGGTACTAAACCACAAGATGCAGTAGAAATGGTATCAGATGCCAATGGCGTATTTAACATAATTGGATTAGATCAAGGAACATATTGGCTTAAAGAAACAGATGCCCCTGATGGATATAGACCATTATTAGACCCAATAGAAATTAATGTAGTACCAACTTATACAACTGATAGAAACAATTACATTAAAGGTGATGGAGCAACTGACAAAACATTAAAGACATTAGAAGCAACTGCTAAGATTAAATCTTTCTATTCAGGAATATTTAATACTGAAGATTTAAATTTAACTACAGATGTAAATGAAGGTTCTATGAACTTAACAGTTGTAAATAAAGTTGGAACTAAGTTACCTATAACTGGTTCACCAATGACTTTATTAATGATGAGTTTGGGAACTGGAATTATGACTTACTCAATTAGAAGAAAGAAAAAATAGCATATAGATAGGTAAATTTGTTATGGGAAAGAATAATATATTAAAAAAATTAAGTTTTTTATTAGGATTAATATTATGTTCTTACCCTTTGATTAGTGGGATAGTTCAGCAACAGGCTCAGAAAGGGACTGTTGCTACATATCAACAGATGATAAATAATTCATCTAATTCTTCTCTTGAAGAAGCATTATCAAAGGCAAAGGAGTATAATGAAGTTCTATTTGAATCACTTACTTCTTTAAGTAGTGATAAGCTAAGTATTTTAAGTGAAGAAAATTATAATACAACATTGGATATAGGAAATGGAATTATGGGAAGCATAGAAATTCCTAGTATTAATGTTAATTTACCTATATACCATGGAACTAGTGATGAAGTATTATCTGCTGGTGTAGGACATCTTAATGGAAGTAGTTTACCTATAGGTGGGGTTAATACTAAAAGTATATTAACAGCTCATAGAGGATTGCCAAGTTCTAAGTTATTTACTAGATTAGATGAATTAGTAGAAGGCGATTTATTTTTTATAAGAGTATTAAATGAAACATTAGCTTATAAGGTCAATGATATACAAGTAATAGAGCCTGAAGATGTTGCTGGATTAGAAATTGAAGAAGGCAAAGATTTAGTTTCTCTTATAACTTGTACTCCATATGGGTTAAATACTCATAGGCTTGTAGTAACTGGTGAAAGAACTGAATATGAACCAGCTATATATGAGAGTATAGAAAGTAAAAATATGTCTATTAGAGAATATGTATTTTTAGCAATCCCATTTGTATTTTTAACAATAATTGTTGGAAGGAGGATTAATAGTGCTAGGAAAAAAGCTTAAAGTATTGGTATCAACATTAATATTATTAAGTGTACCAATTAGTGTTATTGCTTCACCGAGAGCTATAATTAGCGATTCTGTAATAATTGATAAAGGAGATGGAAGTGTAGTAATTCCACCAAGTGAGGTATTAAATGAAATACTAAATAATGAGACTTCTTTATCAAATAAGGGAAGTATAACTATAAAATTAGCAGATGCAAAAAATAATCAAAGCAAAGAAGGTGTTGAGTTTTCAATATCTAAAATAGCAGATATTGAAGATGGGCTTTACAAAGTAAAGGAAGATTATAAGGGTGTAGAAGTTGATTTAAATAATATAAAAACTGCTAATGATTTAGAATTAGCAGCCGAGTTATTTAAGAAAGTAGCCAAAACAGATAATTTAATGAAAACTAATGCTAGTGGAGAGTGTAATATTGAGGATTTAGATGTGGGAGTATATTTAGTATATGCTAAGAATATAGCAAATTACGATAATATAACTCCTTTTATAGTTTCAATTCCTTCATGGAATGAAACAGATAAATCTATGTCTTATGATATACAAGTAATACCTAAACATACTGAAATAATAAAAAAAGATAAGACTAAGGTTCCAGCAACAGCATATGATGGAAATTCAATTTATTTAGTTTTAGGAGGTATGGGTTTAATAGGTAGTTCAACTTTATTTTTTAAGGCAAGAAAGAAGGAGTAACTTTGAAAAAGATAGTAGCAAGTGTTTTATTAGTAATTTCTATAATATTTCTATTTAAAGGCTTTATAGATTGGAAATATAGAATAACTAATAAAGTAAATAATGATAGTATTCGAGAGTTGGTAACTAACGAAAATGAGGAAGATCCATTAAATAGAATTATAGATTTTCAAAAATTAAAATCTATAAATAAGGATGTAGTAGCATGGATATACATTCCTGGAACGAAAGTGGATTATCCCATACTAGTAGGTGAAAGTGATGAAGAGTATTTATATAAAAATATAAGTAAGGAGCATACCCCCCTAGGTTCCTTATTTGGTTTTAGTGGTACAAACTTTACAAAGGGTAATACTTTCATATTCGGACATAATATGGCTAGTAGTCAAATGTTTGGTGAACTTAGAAAATACTTATCTTCGGACTTTTTAGAAGAACATAGATATATATATGTATATACGGAGAGAAAAGCTATGAAATGTGATATATTTTCAATTTTTATTGCTAATGAAAATGATAATGTGTTTAGTGGTCAATATGAACTAGGGACTGTAGAATATATAGATTTACTTTCAGAATTGGTTAATAGAAATAATTATAGTAATAATAACTTGAAAAAGGATATTATAGAATATTCAACTACACAAGTTTTTAATCTAATAACTTGCTACGGAAGAGAAGGTACTTCTGATAGATTACTTGTTAATGGAATAGTTGTAGAAGAAAAAATAAGATAAATGATAAAGGTGTTCCTAGGGGACACCTTTTAATTATAAGAAAAAATAATATAAATATGAAATAAAAAATGTGTCCCCGAAGAACACTTTTTATTATTAAGTAAGTTAACTAAAGTAAGTAATTTTATGCTTATTTTAGTTAATTTATAAAAGGTAATTTAAAGGAGGAAATAATATGAAAGGGAAAAATCCAACTAGGAAGCAAAAAATTATGATAAAAGAAAATAAGTTAAATCCTGATAATTGGGTAGTATTAAAAGTTTTTAGCGATAGGATTTGTATTCAACATAAAGTAAGTAAAAAAATTAGGGAGATATAAATGCAAAAAAATCTAATAAATTGGATAAATAATTATATAGATAAAAAAATGAAAGAAGGAAGAAAATTTATTAATAAAATAAATATTAAAGAAAAAAAGTAGATATTAAAAGAAATGAGTGAGAATTATGATGTTTATGAGTGTTATAGCAATAGTTTTATCAGTATGTGGAGTTGCAAGTGTAGCTTGTGTTATTGTAGGAGCAAAATCGGAAAAAAATATTTAAAAAGTGTTCCCCAGGGACATATTTTTGAAGGAATAAATTTGTTAATAAGATAAAAAGATGTCCCCGAAGGACATCTTTTATTATTAGGTAAGTTAAATAAAGTAAGTATTTTTATACTTATTTTATTTAGGTTATAAGGTAAATAAAATTAAAATACATATTTGGAGGAAAAGACATGGAGACAATAAAGGTAGCGATAAGAATTACCGAGGAAATAAGAATAAAATTAGAAGAGTATATAGTTATAAATGGGTTGCATAGACAAAGAATAAGATATAATCAATTAGCAGAACAAATAATAAAGGATTGGTTGAAGAATCCAAGGTTAAATAAAGAAAAAATAATTTATGGTACATCAAGTAAAACTAGGGGGGGGAGGGTAAGTATAAACTTAACAGAAGAAGAACATATAAGAGCATATGAAATATATGTAGCTGAATACATAAGAGAGTGTAGAAGTTTAAATATATTATTATATAACGTTTTGTTGCAGTTTGTTGATAATAATTTTAGTGATTTTGAAATATAAGAAAGTAGACCAAACGGAATATTAAGTAACGGAACAAAGTGAGTAAGTTAATGTATAGTGCGGTAGAAGCTTAAGGTGTTCCTAGGGAACACTTTTGGAAAGGAAGTAATATGGGAAAGGCAGATAGATATATAGAAAAACAAAAGTGTCAAAATAGTCAACTTAACCCTTTTAAAAACAGAAAAAAATATGATTTTATAGAAATGATAGAGCATAGTAAAAATCAAAATAGGTTCGTAAATAAAATCATAAATAGAAAATTAAAGTAGTGAATAATTCAAAAATACAATTAATTGAAAGTGAGTGAAAATAATGAATAAAAAAATAGAAGTGAATAGTGAGATTAAAGAAATAAAAAGATTAATAGAAGAGAATGAAATTAATAAAGCAGAATTTAAAGCTTTTGAATTAGCTGAATCTATATTTCCATATAAAAATAATGGTGATCCATATTTTACTAATGAATGTGTAAATGTAATAAGCAAAATTATTATGAAAGAATACAAGAAAAGTTGTAAAGAGGAAATTAATATAGATTATATTATAAATAATTTTGAAGAGTTATCAAAAGAAGTAATTGATGTGCCGGAAATAGTGAAAGCAACATTGAAGGCTGAAATACTATCAAGTTTAAACTTATTAAAATAAAGGTATCCCTTGGGGATACCTTTTAATTATGCAATTAATATTCTATTTAATATAGATGAAAGGTGTGTTATATATGAATACAGATAAGACTAGGTTAACAATAATGAATGGATTAGAAGTGAAAAAAGGTATATTAGATAATTGTAAAATAATAGATTGTAAAAATGAAAAAAGTAATAAATTGTATAAAAAGATATTGAAGAAATTAATAAAGTAAAATCAAAGGCACAAGAATATATTATGAATATTAAGGAAAATTATACTAGTGAATATGAAAAGTTAAATACAGTAATAAAAGTTAATGAAAAAGTAAATTATGAAATGCTTATTACAAGAGAGGGTAATTTAAAAATACCATGTGTATTTTTAAATGAAGGTAAATGTTCAATATATGAAGTAAGACCATTTATATGTAGATTTTATGGTACAAGGAATAAAGACTATGGTTGTAATAAAGTATATATTAAAAAATTAGATTATAGTGAAGGTGAAATGGATAATATATTACTTGAAAAGAGAATAAACTCTGAGTTTAAGAAGATAATTGGCGAAGAATATATTGAAAGGGGATATCCTATAAGTGATTTTATTTATAGTATGTATGATTTCAATATTAAGAGTGGAAAATATAAATTGGCTACTGAAAGTAATAAAAAAGATTATGTAATTATGAAAGCTAAGATAAACAATTTAATTTAGATAAAGGTGTTCTTCGGGAACACCTTTTTATTATATATATTTTTAGGAAAAGAACTTCTGACAGGCAATAGCCGAGAGGTTCTTTTTTATTGAAGGGAGGTGATTATATGGCAGGAGAAAAGCTTGATAAAGATATTAAAGAAATTGCAGTTGCGGTAATTGAAGCAAGTGGCAAAACTTATGAAGAATGGTTAAATGAACAACATAGGAATGTTATATTTACAAATTCAAAGTTATTGAAGGAAAGCTTAAATTTAAGAAAGGAAATAGGTAATTAATTGGAGTGGAAATTAAAATTAGAGGGATTTCAAAAGCAACAATTAGTAAAATTGATGAAAAAGCAAAAGAATTAGGATATAAAAGTAGAAATGAGTTTTTAAAAACATATTTAGAAAGACAATTTTTATATCTTGATAAATTAGTAGAGTATGAAGGAAAATATGAAATTCTACTTGATAAAGTTCTTAAAGTATTGGACTACAATACTTTAGCATTAAATAAATTTTGTGAAGAAAATCTTATAGATGTAGAAGAAATAGTAAAAGAAGATAGATTTAAGGAGGAAAAATAAATGGATGTTGTACAACAATTAGCAAATATGGGGAATGAATTTATTGGATGGATGCAAATTTTAGGTGTAGTTGGAGCAGCTATAGCTTTTGGAGTAGGTGGATTTCAACAGATATTTGGAGGAGCTGAAGGATTAAGAAAGGCTAAACCTTGGTACATAGGAGCAGGAGTAGGGCTTATTTTTATATTAGGTGCTTCTGCAATAGCCACTTTCTTAGAATCAAAAATAACATTTTAAAAAAGGGAAGATTTAATCTTCCCTTTTATTATAGGAGGATATATGAAGAAATTTATTTCAGATGTAAAAAAAGAATTAAATGATTTATTAGAAGAAAAAGAAGCTAATAGAGAAATGAAATTAATAAAACGGTTAGCTGATAAAAAGATACTATTATCTTTTATAATAGGTGTATTTTTACTGGTAACTATTTTTGTTAATTTAATTTCTAACTCTATAGATGCAATGTTTTTAATGTTAGCAGGAGGAGAAAGTAAATTTAATATTTTATTCAACTTATTTATGCCTAATTTTGGGTATCCATTATTGTATTTATTAGCATATGGAATAATGACATTAGTATTGATTAAATTTATTTTTAACTTTAGGGCATCATTTAAGGATATAAGTGATGGACAAAAAGGTACGAGTAGATTTACTACTATGGAAGAAATAGATGAACAATATAAAAGTGTTGATGAAGTTGAAACAATTGAGGAAAGAGAGCAGGGAGGATATAACGGAAAAGGTGGAATACCAATTGCTCGTGGGTATAAAGATTATATTGTAATAGATGGTAAGAAGGTAATGAGAGAAGTTTTATATATTGATGATAGTCCAACAAATAACCTTATTATTGGAACAACTAGAAGTGGTAAAGGTGAATTATTTGTATTTCCAACTATTGATTTATATTCAAGAGCGGAGGAAAAAGCTTCGTTGGTGGTCAATGATCCAAAGGCTGAGTTGTATGGTGCTTCAAAAGAGATACTTGAAGCTAGAGGATATAGAGTAGAAGTTTTAAACTTAATAAATCCATTAAATTCAATGAGTTATAATCCACTTCAGTTAGTAATAGATGCTTATGAGAAAGAGGACTATAGCACAGCTCAAGGATTATGTAAGACATTAACTCATATGCTTTATTATAAACCAGATACCAAAGACCCTTTTTGGCAAAATTCAGCTATGAGTTTAGTTAATGCTTTAATTCTTGCAGTTACAGAAAAATGCTTTGATGATTGCAAGATATATTATAAAAAGATAGCTGAATTAGAAAATAGTGATAAGAAAAATAAAGATAAATTAATAAGTAACTTAGAAAAAGATATTAAAAAAATAAAGTCTAAAATAACTCTTTATACAGTTGCTAATATGTTATCGGAATTAGGTTCTAAGACAGATATTAAAGGTAATAATGAATTAGATAAGTATTTTTCAAAGTTACCAGTAGAATCAGTAGCAAAAATGCAGTATGCAACGTCTAACTTCTCTAAAGGAGAAGCTAGGGGGTCTATATTTAGTGTTGCAATGTCAGAGCTTAATATATTTACTATGGATGAAATAGCAAAGTTAACATCTAAAAATTCTATAGATTTAAAAGATATAGGCTTTAAATCAGAAGATAATAGACCAGTAGCTTTATTTATGACAGTTCCCGATTATGATACATCTAATCATGTTATTGCAAGTATATTCGTTAGACAATTATATTATGTTTTAGCAAAAGAAGCCACATTCAATATCCCTGCTAAATGTGATAGAGAAGTTATCTTCTTATTAGATGAGTTTGGTAATATGCCAGCCATAGAAAGTATGGCTAACATAATAACTGTTTGTTTAGGTAGAAATATTAAATTTAATTTAATCATTCAAGGTATATCACAATTAAAAAAATTATATGGAGATGACTATAAAACTATATTAGGAAATTGTTCTAATAAGTTTTATATATTTACTAATGAAGTAGAAACCGCTGAAGAATTTTCAAAGTTATTAGGTGATAAAACTATAACAACTTATTCAAGAAGTGGAGAAATACTTGATACAACTAAGCACCAAACAGAAAGTGTTGATGGAAGAAAGTTACTAACTACAGATGAATTGATGCACTTAGAAGAAGGTGAAGTTGTTATTGTTAGAGGTACTAAGCGAAGAGATACAAAAGGAAATAAAATTAGACCATTTCCTATTTTTAATACGGCAGAGCATACTCTTAAATATAGATATGAATATTTAGGAGATTTCTTTGATAATACAAAGAATCTTATAAATGAAGAAATCCCAACTCTTCATAGAAATGTGAATTTGAAAGAGTTAATACTATTTAAAGATGATAAAGAAGAAAATAGTATACCAAATAAGTCAATAATTGAAGAAGTAGTTAATGAGTATAAAGCAAAAGACAAAGCTATAGAGCTAGGAAGAATATTTACTCCTAAAGACCTTGATAATATTAATCGAGAAATAGAAATGAGAAAGAAAGGTATCGAAGTTTTTAATGAAAACTCCATGTGGAGTAATTTGTATAAGGTAGCAAATGAAATTAATAATGAAAAGTTAAATGCTTATATAAAAATAGGAGAAGAAGAAATTAAGAGATTAAGTAGGGGGTGAAATTTTGGATACACTTTATACATTAATTGAGAATGGAGTTCTTGAATTAGGAAATGTATTTGAAAGTTGTATTAGGTGGTTAGGTTGGGGATTAATAACCTTACTTGCTAAATTAGTGAATGGTATAGAAAGTACGGCTAATAAAGTATATACAATAAACGGATTTTTCAATAGTTCGGAAGTAAATCAATTAATAGATAAATATGAACCTTTAGTTTGGACTATACTTGCTATTTCAATTGGTATACTAGGATTTAGAATTATATTTAACAGGCAACAAAATAGAAACGAATTACCATCAAATATATTATTTTCAATATTAGTAGTAGTATTACTTTCAACTTTTATGACAAAGATGAATGATATAACTAAAGTAGCAATAAGTAGTATAAATAATTCTAATCAAAGCTTAACAAATACATTAGTTAAAGAAAGCTTATATGATATATATTATTTGGATGATAATGATTTTAACCTGGCAGGAGAAAAAAATAATATAAGTGCAGATAGTATATATAATATAGATATAAATGAAGCTCTTGATACCAGCGAAGTTAAAGATTCAGATTTATTTAAGAAAAAGATAATTTTTAAAGAAAATGGAGATAAAAAATTAGTTAAGTTAGAGAAGGGTTGGTTTTCAATAGATGAAATGTATTATAGATATAATATTGATTTCATTTCAGTAATCATCTCTCTTGGAGCTATTGGAATAGCATTTGTTTGCATTATGTTAAAAGTTATAAGATTATTATTTGAGTTGGCATTTAATAAACTTTTTATAACATTACTAGCATTTGCTGATATAAGTGATGGTAAAAGATTAAAGGAAATGGTAAAGCATATAATATCCATATTTATAGTTATATTTATTACTGCTGTATTAACTAATATGTATATGTTATATAATTCATGGATAACTAAAAGTCTTGTTGCTAATGGATTAGGCAATAATGGGATATTAAAAATATTATTTATTGTAGGTGGAGCAATAGCGGTTATAGATGGTCCTAATTTAGTTGAGAGAATACTGGGAATAGATGCAGGGTTAAAGAGTTCATGGGGAACTTTAATGGCTGGATATGGAGTAGCAAAGGGAGCATTAAATTCAGGAAAATTATTAGCTGGAGTAGTACCTAAATTAGGAAATGGATTAGCTTTAGGCATGGCTGGTGCTAGTGGAGCTATGTCAGGAATGTTTGCAGGAAAAGATAAAAATAATATACCTAATAAAGAAAATGATTCAGATATTAAAAAGCAAGATAAAACTGTAGATAGTCAACCAAGCCAAATGAAAGCAAGTAAAGATAATGAAGCAGATTTAAATACTATAAATGATAAATTTAAGGATATAGAAGAACTTAAAAATAATTCAGATAATGATATTAATACGAAAAATAAAAATGGAGATAAAGTAGGAATCTTAGTTGGAGAAAGCTTACAAGATCAAATGAAAGCAAGTAAAAATAATAAAGCTAATTTAAATTCCTTAAATGATAAGTTCAAAGATATAGAAAATCTAAGAAATAATCCAAACAAAGATTTTGGTAAGAATAACATAGAAAATAATGAATCAAAAGGATTAGATGGAAAGACTGTACAAGAAGGAATAAAAGCAGTTAAAAATAATGCAAGTAATTTAAATTCTCCAGGTGATGAATTCAAAGACATAAAAAGTTCAACAAATAATCCAAACAAAGATTTTAGTAAAAATAATGTAGAAGCTAATAAATCAAAAGGATTAGATGGAAAGACTACACAAGAAGGAATGAAAGCAGTTAAAAATAATGGAAGTAATGTAAGTTCATTAGATGATAAATTTAAAGACATAGA